>Ga0302319_10000823_pt1 | contig 69672 bp, 55 predicted proteins | sample Bog_T0_2_FD_203319 | JGI IMG/M metagenome (GOLD analysis project Ga0302319, IMG submission 203319) | Peat permafrost microbial communities from Stordalen Mire near Abisko, Sweden - Bog_T0_2 | ecosystem: Environmental > Terrestrial > Soil > Wetlands > Peat | place: Sweden: Abisko, Stordalen Mire...
GGGCCTAATTCAGCCATGAAGCGATAGGCGAAAAACGCAGGCTTTTTGATACCTTGCAAATTCAGGAGGCCGAAACCGCCGTGGAAGGGCCTCATGGCCGGACCGTTTTCTTCAAAGATGTCGGTGAAGGTCCAGTAGGACATTGAGGCGATGCCGCTCTCTGTGCGTTTTAGTTGCTCCAAAATATATGGGGCAGAGAAGTAAGCGTCGTGCACGGGATCGCGCGGCGAATAGGAGCTGCTCCATTCGGTAATATGAATGGGAAGATGCGGCATGGATGCGGCGTCAATCACCCCGCGCTGGCTGTTGGCAATATCGGCAGGCGAATGAATATTATCGCTGAGATACAATAAACGGTCTCCGTACTGATCCAGGCCGGAAGGCCCGTCGCCAAGTCCATATGCGTGGTAGCTGATGAAGTCCAGCGGCAGCGAGTTGGAGGCGCAGTAGGCGAGGTGATCAGCCACCCAAGCCGGCCCGGCTCCGGCCGGTCCGCCGACGCGGTAAGCGGCGTTGACTTTCTTGATCGCGGAAGCGGTGTGGGCGTAAAGCTCGAAGTATTCTGCCTCGGGTCGGTTCGGATCTCGAGGGCCCCAGAAACCGGGATAGTTGGCTTCGTTCCAAATTTCGAAATTCCATTTTTTGACCTCGTCCTCGCCATAGCGCTCAGTCCAATGACGGACCAGGTCCTCAATCAAGTCGTCCCATTTCGCGTAGGATTTGGGTGGCGTCACGTTGGCATTCCACCAAAAGATTCTCTTTTGACCGCTGGCGAGCGCGGAAGGCATGAAGCTCAATTCCACAAAAGGACGAATATTCATGGCGAGCAGATCGTCATAAAGTTCATCGATATATTGGAAGTTATGGATGGGTGTGCCGTCCTTGCTTTCGGAGTAAACACCCATGTCGTCGTGGAGCAGGCCGTGAAACCGGATGTAACGAAACCCGATCTCGTCCTGACAGAGTTTCAACTGGCGCTGCCAATCGGCGCGCAATCCCTCGTTGGCACGACCGGCACCGATGCACTCGCGCCAGACGTCGCTGCGCGGGCCCTTGACGGCCTGATAATCCGCAGAAATAACGCGCTCGGGCAAAATGGTTAGGGATTCGTCCGCGCCCAATCGGCAAGTGGTAAGGAGTGCGCAGGAAAGGATTACAAATAATTTTCTCATGGGTTCAGCGATGCACAATTCAAGCATGGAGTGGTAAATTGGCAAGAAGACATGAGCGTCATTGTCCCGAATTTGAAGCAAAGCGGCCATACGACAAACGTATGATGGATTGGTTCAAAACCGACAAGGCTTGAAAAAGTCAACCCTGCAAAAAAAACGGCACGGCACGAGTTTATGGTACTGGCTTTGAGCTTGATGCTGGCTCTAACGGAGCAGGCTGCGCTGGCAATCCTGCTTGCGGATGAGTTCGCGAATAATCGACGGCGGCGGCCTGCATGACTTTTATGTTTAGCTCAGAAATTCTGCGCCGGAAGGTCGGAGCGTCTGGGCCCACAGAATTGCCGGGGAAAAACGCTTCCGGATTCTCGGAAAGCATGTCGCTCAGAACTTTGGCCTCGAGACGCAGTTCCGGAATGTTGTTGGTAAGATATTCGTTAAGCATGAATAAACCCGCTGGACCGGTGCGGACCGCCAGATAGAGCACAGCCGGGTCAGGTCTTTTTTCTGCCAACAATTTTTGCAAATCCGGCAAGGCAGGCATGGCGAGGACGCCCAGGGCATCCAAACCGGAAAACGCCTCCCACCTGGGACTTGGCGGTCGCAAGACTGGTGGCCGGAAGTTTTCCTGAGAGGTCTGCCACCGTTTTAAATTGCGTAAATAATCATCATTTTGAGCCTCGCTTAGGCGCTCGATTAGGAAAGGCAAAGCAGGAGAGCCGATCTGCCGAACCGCGGCAGCCGCCATGGCTTCAGTCGCCGGGGAGGCTGGATTATCGAAATCTGCCAACCACGAACTCAATGACCTGCCTTGGTAACTTGGTTCCATCTCCGCCGGTTCGCGGGTTTTGGCGCAACCGGTGACGAAGACAATCGACACTATTATTCCAAGAATATTTATGCGGTTACCAACTGCCATTTTACAAAGAAGGTTTCCGCGTAAAAAAAAATCAAATTTCAAGGTCTGCTGTCCGTTAGGCATAAAATCCATCATCGCTTCGGAGATTTTACCCGGCAATTAAAAAATGGTTCAGCCTTGTGCCGCGTTCCTGGATTTTGAAATTTAGCATCCGACGCGGTTTGGACCGGAAGCTTTACCAACTGAACGCCAATTTCGAAGAACACGAAGGGAGCAAGGCCGCGCAGTAATACCCACTGACTTGTAACCCATCCAAGCCATCTTATATACTTCGTCAGCCTCGTCGGAGATAATGGTGGTTGAACGTGTCAACGGCTTCCACCCGCACTGGATGATATCAGGCATCCATTTCGATCCGAAGGCCCTGCAAATTGAAATTTGCCGTTCTGGCGGGTATGCGTTAGCTTCGGCCAATATGGAATCGAATTCTGGTATTGGCGGACCGCCGCCCTTGACACCACCTCCGGTCATCACTCCTCCGCCCCCCGCCCCCCGCCGGAGTTATGGCTGGATGATTGCGGCAATTATTTTGATCGTGCTCCTGGCATTCAGTTTGCTCGCCAACCTCGGCCAAATGGTGACGCATGCGATCACTTTTAATCACGGTTTCAAAACCATGGGAGCGCGCGAGGTGGGACCGAAGCTGGAGGAATGTGTGCTGGAAGATAATAGTTCACATCACAAAATCGCAGTGGTCACCGTGAACGGCATCATCAGCAGCCACGCGGCGGATGAGGCGGGCAACAATATGGTGGACGTGATCAAGGCGCAGCTGGATCGCGCGGCAGACGACGATGACGTGAAGGCCGTGATTTTAAAAGTGGACTCGCCGGGCGGCGAGGTGATGGCATCGGACGAGATCAACAAGGCGATTGTGGCGTTTCAATCCGATGAATCCGACGAACCGGGCGATCTGCACCACAAAAGCAAGCCGGTCATTTGCTCGATGGGGAGCCTGGCTGCCTCCGGCGGCTATTATATCTCGGCTCCGTGCCGCTGGATTGTGGCCAATGATCTCACGCTCACCGGCAGCATCGGAGTGATCATGGAGGGAATGAATTACCGGGGATTGATGGACAAGGTCGGGGTGGCGCCGGTGGTCTACAAAAGCGGCAAGTTCAAGGACATGCTGAGTCCGTTCCGCTCGACCAATGAGATTCCCGTGGAAGAACACGCCATGGTGCAGGCGCTAATCAACGATACGTACGAGAAATTCAAAGGGGTGGTGGCGGATGGACGCAACGCCGCGCATGACTTGAACAAAAAGGAGGGACGACCCCTCGGCACGAATTGGGTGGATTACGCGGATGGCCGCGTGGTCTCCGGCAAACAGGCACTTGATCTGGGTTTGGTGGACGAACTGGGTGACTTTGATGATGCAGTGGACCGCGCTGAAAAGATTGCCGGCATCAGCAACGCCAATCTGGTGGAATACCAGGAGCGTTATGATATTTCGAATTTCCTTTCCATGTTTGGCCAATCCAGCCAATCACATGAGATCAAGCTCGACCTGGGAATCGATATCCCGAAGCTGCAGGCGGGCTGCATGTATTTCCTCTGGCAGGCGCCGGAAGAATAAGATGATGCGCGGATGAAAAATGTCACGGTCATCTCGCATCCGCTCGTCCAACATAACCTGACCCGGTTGCGTGATCAACGGACGGAGCCGCAGGAATTCCGGCGGTTACTCGGCGAGATTGCGTCGCTGATGATCTACGAGGCGACACGCACCTTCGGCTTTAAAAAAACCACGGTGCACACCCCGCTGGCGCTCGCTCCCGGCTGGAAACTGGAACGGGAAGTGGCGCTGGTCCCCATTCTGCGTGCTGGGCTGGGAATGCACGATGCCATCCTCCGCCTAATTCCGCATGCGCGGGTGGGGTTTATCGGTTTGAAACGGGAGGAGACGACCTTGCGGGCGATGTTCTATCACCAGAGTTTTCCCAAGAACCTTGAGCGCTTTGAAGTTCTGCTGATCGACCCCATGTTGGCGACCGGGGGCAGCACGGTGGCGGCTTTGAATCTACTCAAGGAGCAAGGGGCAAAACACATCCGAGTCGTTAATGTGGTTGCTGCGCCCGAAGGGATTTGTGAAGTGCAAAAACATCATCCGCGCATCCCCATTTTCACTGCCGCCGTGGATCGCAAACTGAATGACCGGGGATTTATTTTACCTGGGTTGGGCGATGCAGGGGATCGGTTGTTTGGGACTTGAGCGCCGTTGAAGGCTTCAAAAGTACGGGCGGGTTTTAAGCATTTTAGCAAACCCGCAATTTTTATTTTTTCCGAAAGGTCCGGTACAGGTTCCCGAACTGAAATTCCACCGAGGTCAGCAGTACTGGTTTGAGCAGGACTGCCATCGCGATGCCTAAAATCGCTGAGGCCAGCACGTCGGAGAGGTGATGGCATTGAAGAGCGATCCGCGACCAAATCACGGCCAGGGCATAAACGCCAGCGATCGCTCCCCAACCCTGATTCACCAGCCAAGCGGCGGCGGCAAGTCCAACCACCGTGGCGGAGTGTCCTGAGGGAAAAGAACTAAACTCGTATTTTCCAATCAACCAGTGCCCGTTTTGCCACATACCATAAAAGCCCTGCGGGGCATGCGCCAGCGGGCGGGTGCGACCGAAAATGACGCGCAAAATATCGGCGGCTAAACCAGCCAGCAGGGATACGAGCCCCACAAAGAATATCCGGGCGGCGGTCTGCGGTCGGTGTAGTATTAAAAAAAAAGCCGCGAGCAATATTCCCGCCAGGGCCACGACCCACCCCTCCCCGATTTTGGAACACCACCAAGCCACGGCGTGCAGCGACGGGTTTCGTGTCACATCGAGCGCCGAGTCCACCGGTCCGTCTAATGGCCATAACAAGGCCACGAGAACGGCACCAGCCAGCAACCAGTAAACCAACTGGCGGCGGGAAACAGCGACGGGTTTTTCGAAGAAATTCATCGCAGCAAATTTAGGCGCTTCACAACCAAAAAGAAAATCCAAATCGCGCTCGGCTTTCACTCGCGATGGATGGAGACAGGGAGGATTGGCTGGCTTCTGCAAACATTTCCAGCAATCATTTCCAACTTACTGATGCAGTCACTATTGGAAAAGCTGATCCGCCGACCGGAACGAAGCATTGTCCTGTTCAGCCTGGCACTGTTGCTGGCGGGCAATTGGATCATGCCCTTGACCGATCGCGACGAAGTTCGGTTCGCGGAAGCTTCGCGGGAGATGATCCAGCGGGGCGATTACGTGGTGCCCTGGTTTAACGGCGCCTACCGTTTCGACAAACCGATCCTGATTTACTGGTGCCAGAGCCTGAGCTACCGGATTTTCGGGGAGAATGATTTTGCGGCGCGTTTTCCATCGGTCCTCTTCACAACGGGCACGGCGTTGTTGCTCGTGCGCTGGGGGCGCAAAATGGCGGATGCCAAAACCGGATTTTTCGCGGGCGCAATGTTTGTGGCCTGCCTCCACGTGGCCATGATCGGGCGCGTGGCCACGGCTGACATGGCTTTGGTGTTTTTTTATACGCTGACCGTGTGGAGCGGATGGGAATGGACTCGGCCCGACCAACCACGCCGCGCCTTCTGGTGGTGGACTTTCTTTGTGGGTCTGGCGCTCACCTTCCTCGCGAAAGGCCCGGAAGCTTATCTGTCGCTGGTGGGCCTCGGGCTTGGCCGATGGTTGCGGAAGCAGGATTTTCAAATGCCCGGGATACCGACGATTGCGGGTATTCTTTTGTCGCTCGGCTTAATCGGATTGTGGGGAGTCCCCGCCATGATGCAAACCCAGGGCAAATACCTTGATGTCGGTATTGGCGAGCATGTGATCCATCGTTCAATCGGCGTAAATGACAGCCATGGATTGGTAGGGTTGGCAGGGTTCATCGGCACTTTGCCGGTTTATTTTTTGACTTTTTTTGTTAGTTTCTTGCCATGGTCCATCCAGGTGCCGTCCGCAATGATGAGGTGGTGGCCAATGCGCACGGGGGACATCCGCGGCTGGTACTTGCTGATGCAGGCGGCGGTGGTGTTCGTGGTTTTTTCGCTGGTCAGGACCAAATTGCCGCACTACACCATGCCCGCCTTTCCCTGCATCGCTTTATGGCTGGCATTGCAGATTGCGGGGAAACAAGATTCGCTGGCTTGGCTGGGAAAACGGATGGCGGGCATGGCTGTGTTCATCGCCATTGTCATGCTCGGATTTTTTTCTTATGCCAAATACGATTTCCTGACGGAAAACCTCTGGAGAGCGACCAAAAACTATGTCCGGCCTGAAACTAAAGTGGGATGTTACGGTTTCAACGAATCCAGCCTGGTCTGGCGTTTTCGCGCGATCAGCACCAACATGGTTACGCTTGGCCAGGAGAAGGACGCGGCCGATTTTCTGACCAACCCGCCCCCGTTCGTCCTGGTGCTACCGACACGGGACGTGGCCAAATTGCCGGATAACAACGGATTGCAGATCGAAGTCCACGGCCTCGATATCGTAAAATTCAAGAATTGGGATCTGACCGCGATCGTGCGTCAGTAAGTTGCGTAGGCCTTTATTTCTGCTATGCTTCGAGAAGAGCGGTCGGCCCGGACCCGTTGAGCAAAATGGACGGGTACGCTGTCTATCAATGCGGATGTATTTATGATGTTTTGGGATTCCCATTATTTACTGTTGGTGATGTTGCCCGGTTTGGTGATCGGCGCCTGGGCGCAAATGAGGCTGCATTCAGCTTATGGCAAGTACAGCGAAGTGCCGGTGGAATCAGGCATGACCGGCGCGGAAGCGGCACGAGCCATCCTTGACCGGGCCGGGTTGAACGACATGCCAGTGGAAGAGGTTGAGGGGCAGTTAAGTGACCACTATGATCCCACGAAGCGGGCGTTGTTTTTGTCGTCAGATAATTTTCACGGCCGAACGATTGCGGCCGTCGGGGTGGCGGCTCACGAAGCCGGGCACGCCCTGCAGCACCAGCATTCCTGGGCACTTTTCGACCTGCGCATGGCTTTGGTGCCGGTGACGCAGTTTGCCAATATGGCGTGGATGGGCATCCTGGTGCTTGGTTTTATGCTGCATCTCATCCCCCACTTTTTACTGATTGCCGTCGCGATCTTTTCGGTGTTGACACTTTTCCAAATGGTTACCTTGCCGGTGGAATACGACGCGAGTTCGCGGGCGAAACAACAGCTCTTCCAGCTTGGTTTGGTCCAACCAAACGAGCGCGCAGGCGTTTCTGCGGTGTTGGATGCAGCGGCGCTGACTTACGTAGCCGCCCTGGTCACGAGCCTGTTGCAACTACTTTACTACATCAGCGCCGCCCGCAATAACCGCAGTTAATTTGCTTGCAGCCTGACTTTGCCGGTTTAAATTTTGCTCTTCATGGCGGTAAAGAAAATCCAGAAAAAGCAAACCCCGGCACGGCGGGCCAAAAAAGCAACCGCCTCCGCAGCGCCAGCAGCGGTGCCAGCCATGCCGGCCCCTGCCCCGGTTGCCGAGGACACCTCGCCGGATCCGGTTCCTGCCACCCAACCTGAGGGCGATACCGCACGCTTCATCCGGACTGAAAGCGATCGTCACGACGGGGACATGGCGATCAAACTTTATCTGCGGGAAATCGGGCAGGTAAAATTATTAACGCCGGAGGAAGAAGTGGAGCTGGCCGCGCGTATCAAAAAGGGGGACAAGAAGGCACGCGAACACATGATCAAGGCCAATCTGCGCTTGGTCGTCAAAATCGCTCGTGATTACGAGGGTATTGGCCTCCCCCTGCTGGACCTGATTAGCGAGGGCAATATTGGTTTGATGAAGGCAGTGGAACGGTTTGATCCGGCGAAGGGCGGCAAGCTCTCCACCTATGGTTCCTGGTGGATCAAGCAGGCCATCAAACGCGCCCTTGCCAACCAGTCCAAAACCATCCGTCTGCCAGTGCATTTGGTGGATAAAATTTCCAAGATGCGGCGCGTGGCCATGAAGTTGCAAGAGGAACTGGGACACGAACCAAACGATGAGGAACTGGCAGCAGAACTGGGCACGACGGCAGGGCGCATCTCGCAGATGCGCGCGGCGTCCGCCCGGCCAACCTCGCTCGACGCCCCAATCAGCGATGATGATTCGAATAATTTTTCCGAAGTCGTCGAGGATGAGCGAGCGATGGATCCCTACCACGAACTGGAAGACAAAACCGTCGTGAACATGCTGCAGGACATGGTGAAGCACCTGAACGAGCGCGAGGCCACCATCCTGCGGTATCGCTTTGGACTGGATGGGGGAACCGAAAGAACGCTGGAGGAAGTGGGCGAGAAATTTCACGTGACGCGGGAGCGCGTCCGCCAGATTCAAAACCTGGCCTTGCGTAAATTGCGCAAGATGATTGAAAAGCTGGAAAAAGACAAAACCCGCCAGGAATAGTTAAATCATGAGCAAACCCGTCACCCGCGAAGAAATTGCCAGTGCCATCCGTAATGTTCCCGATTTTCCCAAAGCTGGCATTCAGTTCAAGGACATCACCCCGGTGCTGGCTGATGCCCGTTTATTCAGCGGCGCGATTGACCTGCTGACAGAAAATTTTGCTCCCGGCAGCATTGACGCGGTGGTGGGCATTGATGCGCGGGGATTTATTTTCGCGGCGGCGGCGGCCACCAAATTGCGGGCTGGCTTCGTGCCGGTTCGCAAAAAAGGCAAACTTCCGTACCAAACTATCGAGGAGGACTACGCCTTGGAATATGGCAACGCATCTGTGGCCATGCACATTGATGCCTTGAAATCGGGCGCGCGGGTGCTGTTGGTGGACGATCTGCTGGCGACGGGAGGAACTTCCGCGGCCGCCATCTCCCTCGTCAAAAAGCTCGGCGGGCAGATACTCGAAGTTGGGTTTTTGATTGAATTAAAATTTCTGGACGGACGGTCAAAGCTAAAGGAACTTAACGTACGGTCATTGGTCACTTATTAATTTTCGGGACGAGCCCCTGCTCGGGGGAAAGTTTGCCATGCTAAGTATTGTTGTGCCCGGATACAACGAGGCGGGAAACATCTCCCGACTGGTCACTGCCATCCGCGAGGCAATGAATGGGATCCCCCTGACCTACGAATTCATTTACGTCGACGACGCCAGCACGGATGAATCCTGGGAAATATTGCAGCGATTGGGGTCAGAGGACGTCAGGATCCGCGCCCTGCGCCTGGCAAAAAACTGCGGTCAATCAGCTGCCCTGTGGGCCGGCGTCCAGACAGTGCGCGGCAGTATCATTGCTACATTGGACGCCGACCTCCAAAACGATCCAGCCGACCTTCCCAAATTCCTTGAGGCGTTAAGCAACTGTGATTGCGTCTGCGGCTCCCGGCGGCAGACGCGTCGGGTCGGCGACAATCTGGTCCGTCATATCTCGTCGCGCATCGCCAATGAGGTGCGTAATATGATTACCCGGGAGACGATCAGCGATTCCGGCTGTGGCTATCGCGTTTTCAAGCGGGAGTGCGCCGCCAACCTGAAATTTTTCAAAGGCATGCATCGTTTCCTGCCCACTTTGTTCAAGATCGAGGGATACACGGTCGCAGAAATCCCTGTCAGCCACCACGCGCGTTTGGCGGGCAAGAGCCATTATGGCATCTGGAACCGGTTGTTCACGTCGATGCGCGATCTTTTTGCCGTTCGTTGGATGCAGAATCGCTCGGTTCGATACAAGATCGCCGAAAGAATTAATTTTCCGTCGCCGGAGGATTTAACCAGCTGTGAGAGCATGCCCTCCGCAGCCCACGACCCTGCCGCAATTGCCTTCCCGGGGCCGCGCTCCGCCTGATTGGACTTGTCCCCGCCTTAAGCTCGCAAGAACAGATAAAACCTTGTGCTATAACATCTTGTCAGCACAAGACTCAACCGTCATTTGCTATTGTTAGATTCGCCTTAATGTTTTCTTAATGCCGCGCCCTGGCCTCTTAACTACCGCCGCCATAAAACGCATGTCACATTTCAAGTGTTGAACGGGTTGTCGTCCCAGCAATGATCACCGGTCCCGATGATTAAGGGAGAAAGGCAGACGTTCGCGAGCGGAAAACTAAAACTATGACCGATCTTATTTTTGTCGCCGTAATGGCGGTGGTATTTGTCGCGGGCGAACTTTACGCCTGGTGGTGCGAGCAACTCTGATTTTTATGGAAACAATCATCGTCACTATTATTGCCCTCGCCTTGTTCGTTTATCTGTTTATCGCGATGGTTTACCCCGAGAAATTTTAAGGAATTATGAACACTTCCGGCTGGATCCAACTTGCCCTTTACATCGGCGCGCTCGCCCTGATCACCAAACCGATGGGGCTTTACCTCATGCAGGTGCTGGATCCAAATGGCAAAACCTGGTTTGACCTGGCACTGAAACCGCTCGAGCGGGTGACTTACAAACTCATGGGAGTCCGCGACGGCGCGGAGCAAGACTGGCGGCAATACACTTGGGCCATGCTATTATTCAGCCTGGTGGGTTGCCTTTTCACCTATGCCCTCCTGCGATTGCAAAACTTCCTGCCGCTGAATCCACAAGGGCTTGGCGCGTTGACGCCCGACCTTGCGTTCAACACCGCCATCAGTTTCACAACGAATACGAACTGGCAGAGTTACAGCGGCGAATCCACCATGTCCTATTTTTCACAAATGGTCGCGCTGGTGATCCATAACTTCACTTCCGCAGCCACAGGCATTGCCATTGCCGCCGCCCTCGTGCGCGGGTTGTCGCGGCATTCCACCAAACTGCTCGGCAACTTTTGGGTGGACCTGGTTCGCGTCACGTATTATCTGCTGCTTCCCATTTGCACCATTTTTGCCGTCATACTCGTATCTCAGGGCATGATTCAAAACTTCAAGCCCTATACCAAGGCGAAGCTATTGGAACCCTACACCATCCAGGTTCAAGCCACCGACGCCAAAGGCCAGCCAGTGACCACGAATGTCGCGGTCACGGTGCAGTCGCCCCAACTGGATGCCAAAGGCCAGCCGATGATGAGCAACGGTGTGGCTCTGCTGATGGACGTGCCGCAACTGGACGCCAAAGGCCACGCGGTCGTGACCAACCTTCCCGTGATGGTGAACCAAACCGTGGACGAGCAGGATATTTCGCAGGGGCCGATGGCTTCGCAAGTCGCCATTAAAATGCTCGGCACCAATGGCGGCGGAAATACCAATGCAAACGCCGCTCATCCATTTGAGAATCCCACTCCGCTCTCCAACTTCATGCAAATGTTATCCATTTTCGCCATCGGCAGCGGTTTGACCTGGTATCTCGGACGCATGACCAAAAACCAGGCGCATGGCTGGGCGGTTTGGGCGACGATGACCTTTCTCTTTCTTGCCGGCGTGCTTATCGCCTGGCATTCAGAAGCCGCCGGCAACCCAATCCACCAGCAACTCGGCGTGGCGGCAGCGGATGGCAACATGGAGGGGAAGGAAGTCCGCTTCGGCATCTTTAATTCCGCCCTGTTCGCAACGATCACCACCGATGCCTCCTGCGGCGCGGTCAATGCGATGCACGACTCCTTCACTCCGCTCGGCGGATTTGTCCCGCTGTTCAACATCCAGCTCGGTGAAATCATCTTTGGCGGTGTCGGGGCGGGACTTTACGGCATGCTCGTCTTCGTCGTGCTCGCGGTCTTCATCGCCGGCTTGATGGTGGGTCGCACGCCGGAATATCTCGGCAAAAAAATCCAGTCTTTCGAAGTAAAAATGGCCATGCTTGCGCTCCTGGTCCTGGCAGTGGACATCCTCGGCTTTACGGCTTGGGCGGCGGTGAGCCCGTGGGGCCTGGCCGGTTTGAACAATAATGGCCCGCACGGTTTGAGTGAGATTCTCTACGCCTACAGCTCCTGCACCGGCAATAATGGCAGCGCTTTTGCCGGCCTGTCCGCCAACACACCCTGGTATAACACCACCCTCGGCATCTCCATGTTCATCGGTCGGTTTCTTATGATCATACCGATCATGGCCATGGCCGGCTCGCTTGCCCAAAAGAAGGTTGTGCCCGCCAGCGCAGGCACCTTTCCGGTCACGGGACCGACCTTTGTCATCCTGCTGATCGGCACCATTCTGCTCATTGGCGCCCTGAACTTTCTGCCGGCGCTGACGCTTGGACCAATCGTCGAACACTTCCTGATGCTCCAGGGAAAACTGTTTTAACCTGGTCCAAATCACGAATCATTCATCGCACAACGCAAATCTCATGACCCATAAAGCTCCCTCTCTTTTCGACTGGAATATCGCCGGTCCGGCGGTGGGCGACGCCTTCAAAAAGCTCGACCCTCGCCTCATGATCAAGAATCCGGTCATGTTTGTCACCATGGTTGGGGCGGTGTTAACCACCGCCGGTATTTTCACCGCGGCGGGGACCGAGCGCAGTTTCATCGCCCAACTGGCGATCTGGCTTTGGTTCACCGTTCTATTCGCGAATTTTGCCGAAGCCGTCGCGGAAGGCCGTGGCAAGGCCCAGGCGCGGGCGCTGCGCGGCACGCGGGTCAAAACTGTCGCCCGCCGGCTGACCAAAGACGGTCGGACGGAAGAAGTCAGCGCCACCGACCTCCGCAAGGACGACATCGTCAAGGTCCGTGCCGGCGAAATCATTCCGGCCGATGGCGATGTGATCGATGGCGCGGCGACGGTGGATGAATCGGCCATCACGGGCGAATCCGCACCGGTCATCCGCGAAAGCGGTGGGGACCGCAGTGCCGTCACCGGCGGCACCCGCGTGCTTTCGGATGAAATCAAGATCCGCATCTCTATCAATCCCGGCGAGGGATTTTTGGACCGGATGATTGCGCTCGTTGAAGGCGCCTCGCGCCAGAAAACACCAAACGAAATAGCACTCACCATTTTGCTTTCCGCGCTGACCTTGATTTTCCTGCTGGTTTGCATAACTCTAAAGCCGCTGGGCATTTATTCCGCCACCGTTTTCTCCATTCCCGTTTTAATCGCCCTGCTGGTGTGCCTGATTCCCACCACCATTGGCGGGCTTTTGAGTGCCATCGGCATCGCGGGCATGGACCGTCTCCTGCAACACAATGTTCTTGCGATGAGCGGGCGCGCGGTCGAAGCCTCGGGCGACGTGGATGTCTTGTTGCTGGATAAAACCGGCACCATCACACTCGGCAACCGCCAGGCCACCGAGTTCCTGCCCGCGCCGGGCGTGGCGGTGGAAAAGCTGGCTGATGCCGCGCAACTGGCCTCGCTCGCAGATGAAACACCGGAAGGCCGCAGCATTGCCGTGCTCGCCAAGGAGCGATTCAATTTGCGCGGGCGGGAAGTGGCCGCCCAGCAAGCCCAATTCGTCCCCTTTACCGCCCAGACGCGGATGAGCGGGGTAGACTTCCCCTCGGTCAATGGTCAACCCGCGCGGAGCATCCGCAAGGGGGCGGCGGAATCCATGCGAATTCTGGTGGATCGGGAAGGTGGTATTTTTCCCCCCGCCGTGACCGCTGCCGTGGAAAATGTTTCCCGCTCAGGGGGCACACCCTTGGTGGTCGCGGATGGCCGGGAGGTGCTCGGCGTCATCCACCTGAAAGACATCGTCAAGGGTGGGATCAAGGATCGGTTCGCCCAGCTTCGCAAAATGGGGATCCGCACCGTGATGATCACGGGCGACAATAAACTGACTGCCACCGCCATCGCTGCGGAAGCTGGCGTGGACGATTTTCTGGCTGAGGCCAAACCGGAGGACAAGCTCGCGCTCATTCGCAAGGAACAGTCGGGAGGCCGCATGGTGGCCATGATCGGCGACGGCACGAATGACGCGCCGGCACTCGCCCAGGCTGACGTGGGCGTCGCGATGAACACCGGAACTCAGGCCGCCAAAGAGGCTGGCAATATGGTGGACCTCGACTCGAATCCAACGAAGCTCATCGAAATCATTGAAATCGGCAAACAATTACTGATCACCCGCGGTTCGCTGACCACGTTCAGCATTGCGAATGACGTGGCGAAATATTTCGCGATCATTCCCGCCATGCTGATGGTCACCTTCCCGGCCATCTCGCCGCTCAATATCATGCACCTGCACAGTCCGGACAGCGCGATTCTTAGTGCGATCATCTTTAACGCCTTGATCATCGTTGCATTGATTCCGCTGGCCCTGCGCGGCGTAAAATTCCAGCCGGTCGGAGCACTGGCCATTTTGCAACGCAACCTGCTGATCTACGGCTTGGGCGGCATTATAATCCCATTTGTCGGCATCAAGGCCATTGATGTCCTGATTACCTCACTCAAACTCATTTAAGACTATGAAACATTTACTTTCTGAATTCCGCGCCGCCATCATCAGCATCCTGGTGCTCGCGGTAGTATGTTGCGGATTATACCCGGTCGTCGTCTTCGGCCTTTCGCAGTTGCTGTTTCCGGACAAGGCCAACGGCAGCTTGATCGTGGACAAGGATGGAACCATTCACGGCTCGCGCCTGATTGGCAAGCAGTTTACCACGGACAAGTATTTCAATTCGCGGCCTTCGGATGCCGGCGCCAATGGCATGGCTTACGACCCGACCAGTTCCGGCGGGAGCAACTTGGGCCCGACGTCGCAGAAACTGCATGACACCATCGCGCAGAACATCGCCGCTTTCCGCACGCAAAACGGCTTGGATACGAATGCCCTCGTTCCGGCCGATGCCGTCACCGCCTCCGCCAGCGGCCTTGACCCGCACATCAGTTTGCGCAATGCCGAACTGCAAACCCCCCGCGTCGCCAAGGTGCGCGGGCTGAGCGAGGATAAAGTTAGAGAACTGATCCGCGCCAACACGGACGTAGCCAGCCTTGGCATCCTCGGCGAACCGGGCGTGAATGTGCTTACCCTCAACCTGGCATTGGATGCGCTGGCAAAGAAATAAGAACCGGCGGCCGAAGAATCGAAAATGCGGGCCAAGATGAATCCAGACTTACTCAACGTCCTGCTGGTTGCGGGCTACTTCCTGGGAGGAACCCTGGCCATAGCTATGCTATCCGGATGGGCGTTGAGGGACTTCAACTTTAAACGGCAGGTCAGAAATAAAACGCCAACAATTCGCGGCGGCTAAAGAACGGTCTTTTTAAGCTGAGTTTTTTGGCGGATTTACTAAGCTGAATTTGTGATTGAGAAAGGCCGCCCCAATCCTGACGCCCTGCTGGCGGCGATTCAAAGCGAGGCGGCGCGCAAAACGCGCGGCCGGCTGAAGGTTTTTCTCGGTATGTGCCCGGGCGTCGGCAAGACCTACGCCATGCTGGAGGCCGCACAGCGGGAATGGAAAAACGGACGCGACCTCGTCGTGGGTTATGTGGAAACCCACGGCCGCCAGGACACGGACGCACTCGCCGCCGGTTTGCCCGCCATTGCTCGCAAAGAATTAACCCACCGCGATCTGCTCCTGGCCGAAATGGATTTGGATGCCGTGCTGGCCCGCCGGCCACAAATTGCGCTGGTGGATGAATTGGCCCATACGAATGCCCCGGGCTCCCGCCATCCCAAACGCTGGCAGGATGTGAACGAATTGCTGGACGCCGGCATCGACATTTACACGACCCTCAACGTCCAGCACCTCGAAAGCCGCGCCGACACCGTGCGGCAGATTACCGGGGCGGAAATCCGCGAAACCGTCCCTGACAGCCTGCTGGATTTGGCAGAAATCGAACTTGTGGACCTGCCGCCGGCGGATTTGATTGACCGCCTGAAATCCGGGAAAGTCTATCTGGGCGAACGGGCCACGAGCGCTGCGCAAAACTTCTTCCGCGAGGGCAACCTCACGGCTTTACGCGAACTGGCACTGCGACTGGTGGCCGATCATGTCAGCGTCGACACGCAGGAATTTCACCGCACCCAGCCCGAGCCGGGTGCCTGGAAAACCGGCCATCGCCTGCTGGTGGCTGTCAGCTCCAGCCCGCTATCGGAATCGTTGATCCGTTGGACGCGCCGCATGGCCGACAGTTTGAAATGTCCCTGGCTGGCCGTCCACGTCGAAAGTTCGCGGCCGCTCGACGACGCGGCCCAATCGCGGCTTGAAAAACATCTTGCCCTGGCGCGCACGCTGGGGGCCGAGGTGATTGACACGACCGATGACAATCTTGCCCGGGGTTTGCTGCGAATCGCGCAGCAGAACAACGTTTCCCAAATCATCGTTGGAAAACCGAGCGCGTCCAACTGGTTCGAGTGGTGGCGCGCCGGCCGCCTGCTCCGCCACCTGACGCGCGAAAGCGGTAACATTGATTTGCAAGTGGTGCGGGCGGAAAAAACCGGCAACGCGCCACCGCCCCCCCGCTGGCGCTGGCGCCCGCGACTGAACTGGAAACAATATGCCTTTGCCGCCGGGATTCTGGCGGCGGTGGCGCTGGTGAACGCATTGCTGGCCCAATTCACGGGCCCTCGCGTCCCCGGCTTTGTGTTTCTGTTAACCGTCGTCCTGCTCGCGCTGGTTCTGGAGCGCGGGCCGGTCCTGTTTGTCGGTGCCGCCAGCGCGCTGGTCTGGGATTATTTTTTCCTTCCGCCAAAATTCACGTTCATTATTTCCAGCACCGAGGACGGCATGTTGTTCGGGATGTATTTCGTGATTGCGATCGTCCTGGGACAGCAGGTCGCTCGGATCCGGGCGCAGGAATTGGCCGAGCGCCTGCGGGAGGAGCGGGCGACTGCCTTGTATCAACTCACCCGCGAACTGGCCCAGGCCGGCACCCGCGATGAAGTCGTCTGGCAATTGATCGCCGAAGTCGGCCGGATTTTCTCCGCCGCCGCCGCCGTGGTCCTGCCGGAAGTTAAATCTCTGCGCGCTCATCCCGACAGTTCTCTGGTCTTGACCGACAAGGAGCTGAATGTCGCAGAGTGGGCTTTCCGGAACCGTCAGGCGGCCGGAAAATTCACCGACAACCTGCCGGGCTCCGATAACCTGCATCTGCCGTTAACGACCGAACGCGCCGTGGTGGGAGTATTGTCCATCCATTTGCCGCTCGCCACGCTGCCGCTCGCCCGGCGGGACCTGCTGGAAGCGTGCGCCCGCCAGGCGGCACTGGTGCTGGATCGTGTCGCCCTGCGCGCCGCCAGTGAACAAAGCAAACTCGTTGCCGAATCGGAACGCTTGAGCAACACCCTGCTCAGTTCGATCTCCCACGAGCTCCGCACCCCGCTGGCCGCCATCACCAGTGCCGCCAGCGCATTGGCCGGCTCTAAAACCCCCGACCCCGACTTTAATCGCTCCATGATCTCAGAAATCCAGGAGGCGTCTGCCCGACTGAACCGGCTGGTTGGCAACCTGCTTGATGTGACCCGCCTGGATTCCGGCCATGTGCGCCCGAAATTAGACTGGTGCGACGTCGGCGATCTGGTGCAGACCACCATCCGTACGCTGCAACGCGAATTAACCGGCCGCGAGGTCAAAATGGAGATCGCCGAAAACCTTCCCTTGGCTAAGCTGGATTTCACGCTCATGCAACAGGCGCTGACCAATCTGCTTTTGAATGTCGTCGCGCACACGCCCGCAAAGACGCCGATTCTGCTTCAGGTGAGGCGGGAAAACGGGCACCTCATTTTGAGCGTTGCCGATAGTGGACCAGGGTTGCCGCCGGAATTGTTGCCGCGCATTTTTGACAAATTCGTCCGAGCCCCGGACGCCCCGGCGGGAGGCAGCGGTCTGGGACTAGCCATCGTCAAAGGCTTTGTGGAAGCGCACGGCGGTCAAATCGCGGCCGCCAATCGCCCCGGCGGCGGCGCAATTTTCTCGATATACCTGCCCCAAACCGAGACGCCGCCGGGAGGAGCATCGGCATGACCACCACGGGAGCCAAGCCGGAGATTGCAGTGCTTGTGATTGACGACGAACCCCAAATTCGCCGTCTTCTGCGGGTGACGCTGGAGGCAAACGGATACAGTGTGACCGACGCGCCAACGGGCAAAGATGGCATAGTCCAAGCCGCGCAAAGCCGGCCAGAAATCATCCTGCTCGACCTCGGCTTGCCGGACCTCGATGGCGTGGAAGTATTGAAGCGCATCCGGGAATGGAGCAAGGTGCCGATCATTATTCTAAGTGTGCGGGACCGTGAGGACGATAAGATTGCCGCGCTGGACGCGGGCGCAGATGATTTTGTCACCAAGCCGTTTAGCAGCGGTGAATTGCTGGCGCGTCTGCGCACCACGTTGCGCCGCAGCCAGCCGCAGACCACCTCGGTCCTTTTTCAATCAGGTGATCTTGAAGTTGATCTGGCCAACCGGCAGGTCCGGAAAAAGGGCCAGGAAGTCAAACTAACGCCAACCGAATATGCGTTGCTACGGCTTCTGGTCGTTCATGCGGGCAAAGTGCTGACCCATCGCCAATTACTGACCGAAGTTTGGGGACCAAATGCTGCGGAACAAACCCATTACCTGCGCGTCCACATTGCTCATCTTCGCGAAAAACTGGAGGATGACGCCTCCCAACCCAAATTCATCCTAACCGAACCAGGGGTGGGCTACCGCGCCATCGAGCAGGAATGATCGTCAGGCATCCGTCTGATTTCCTCTGGCGAGATACCCCCCGCTGGCTTTGAGAGACTTCCCGCAGAGGATTTGAGAGGGAACTGTTAGGCAGCCTTGATCGATCAACTTACATTTTCCATTTTGATGGAGGCATAAGTTGATGACGCCATGACGCTGGCTCCGTGTGTTCGGGGAAAATTCATTTGTGACTTGCATTTGGCACCTTAGTTGCTAAAAGACGTCCAGATTGCATCCTACTCAAACAGAAACTAGTCGTCCACGCGGATGGATCTTCACCGCGACGGCAGTCCTATCGTTGAGCCTCTGGGTCATTATGGCGGCGGCGGAAGTTTGCACGCCGCTGCACATGTGGTTGCACGGCGGAACGATTCCCGACAATGACGGCTGCGCGATAGCGATGGTTGCCCACGGAAAGGTGGAAGCCGCCGCCTGCACTACTCCAGTGGTCACCCCGGTAATCTGGATTGAAATTGCCCCCCGCATTGAAAATAAAGTTATTTTTGAGTCCACAGCTTTTTCTCCGGATGGCCGCGACCCGCCAGTTTCCTCCTTCCATTCTTAAAAGTTCGCCGGTTTTAACGGACCGGATTTCGTTCGTTTACTTGTCCTGAATTATTTGGCGCTTTGCCGTTGGGCCAAGCCATTTTGAAAGCTGTGAAATTGTGCAGCCAAGAAAATACAGGAATTAAACACTTGGATTTCATAACAACATTACATGAGTGAATTTTGCAGAGAAAAGTTGAACCAGATGCGCTCGATCCCTTTCTGGGCGGTCTTGCCCTGCTTGCTTATTGCCGGTTGCGCGGTGGGTCCCGACTTCAAGAAACCAGCGGCTCCGGTGGCCGCTGATTACACGGCTCATCCGTTGGCGGCCACCGTCACGACCACCAATATTACCGGTGGCGAAGCCCAGCAATTTGAGAAGGGCGGTGACCTTATTGGCGACTGGTGGACGTTGTTCCATTCCAAACCACTCAACGATTTGATCGAACTCGCGCTTACCAACAACCCCGACCTCAAGGCTGCGCAGGCGGCATTATTAGTCGCCCGTGAGAATATGCTGGCGCAACGGGGCGTTTACTTTCCCAGCGTCATGGGAGGCTTTTCGGCGAGTCGCGCGAAGCAGTCGGAGATTCTGGCACCGACCCCCAATTACCCCTTTGTGCCCCAGGAATTTCAATACAACCTGTTTACTCCGCAGGTCAGCGTTTCGTATTCGCCGGACGTCTTTGGAGCCAGCCGCCGCACGGTGGAATCGACGGAGGCGCAGGAAGCTGGCGTGCGTTTCCAAATGATCGCCGCCTATACCACGCTGACGGCGAATGTGGTCGTGACGACGATCCAGGAGGGCGCGGTGCAGGCGCAGATTGACGCGACCCGCCAGCTCATAGGCTTCAACTCAAACATGGTGGAAATCCTCCGCTACCAGTTAACCAAAGGCTACGCCAGCCGGCTCGATGTGGTCGCGCAGGAATCCCAGCTCGCCCAAACCACCGCCACGCTGCCGCCCTTGCTCAAGCAAGCGGCGCAACTGCGTGACCTGCTGGCGGTGCTGGCGGGAAGATTTCCGAACGAGGCGCCTGCAGAGAAATTCGAGCTGGGCAGTTTGCAATTGCCGGCGGAAATTCCGGTGAGCCTGCCGTCGCAACTGGTGGCGCAGCGTCCCGATGTATTGCAGGCCGAGGCCAACCTGCATGCCGCCAGCGCCCAGATCGGGATCGCCATCGCAAACCGGCTGCCGGACATCACCCTCACGGCCGATGCCGGCAGCACGGCATTGTCCTTTGATAAACTGTTCTCGTCCGGCACCGGCTTCTGGGGACTGGGTGCCGCCGCGACCGCGCCCATTTTCCAAGGTGGACATTTGTTGCATCAGGAGCGCGCCGCGAAGGCGGCCTATGCACAGGCGGCAGAACAGTATCGCAGCACGGTGCTGGCCGCGTTCCAAAATGTGGCTGACACCTTGACGGCACTGGAACAAGACGCCGAGAGCCTGAAGGCAGCGGCCACCGCCGACGATGACGCGCAAGAAACCCTGCACCTTTCCCAACAGCAATGGCACGGAGGCTACATCAGCTACCTCGCCTTGTTGAGTGCGGAGCAAGCCGATCAGCAAGCCCGCATCAGCCTCGTGCAAGCCCAGGCCAACCGTTACGCTGATACGGCGGCATTGTTTCAGGCGCTGGGCGGCGGCTGGTGGCATCGCGCAGATTTAACCAAGGATAAAAATGAAAATTAGACTTTACCGGTTTTTGCCACGATTCGGCGGCTTTCGAGCAATGCTGCGTTGCCCGGCGCACGCCGGATTTGTCATTCCCAAGGGCGCGCAGAAAGCACCGCACCCTGCTCCACTGCGATATCTGTTAACCGCCACAACACTGCTGATCGCAATCATGGTGTTTACCGGCTGTTCGCCCAAAGTTGACCAGGACACGCAAAGCTCCTCGGTGACGCCCAGCAATGTCACTTTGACGACGCAACAGCGACAGAGGATTCAGCTCTATTCCGTCGCGCCGCGCACCTTTCAAAAGACGACGGAGACGACTGGAACCGTGGACTTCGACAACGACCGGGCCACCAGCGTGCTCGCGCCCTTTGGCGGGCCGGTGTCGCAGCTGCTCGTTTCTCTTGGCGACCGGGTCAAGGCCGGTGACCCCTTGGCGGAGGTGGATTCACCCGACTTCGCAGCGGCTATCAGCGCTTATCGCAAGGCGCTTGCCACTGCCCAGACGCTTCGGCGGGTGGCCGACGTAGACCTGGATTTGATCCAGCACAACGGCGTGGCCCAACGCGAAGAAGAGCAGGCCCAAACCGACGCCGCCAACGCCGAGGCGGACCGCGACGCCGCGTTGCAAACCCTCGTCTCGCTGAACCTGGACCCGCAAGCCATCCAAGACCTCCAGGCCGGCCGGCCGCTGGGCCGACCAGGCGGCAGGATTAACTCGCCCATCGCCGGCACGGTGGTGGAAAAACTCATCACACCCGGGGAACTACTGACGGCCGGAACCACACCTTGCTTCACCATCGCCGATCTTTCGCGCGTCTGGATCATGACGCAAATTTTCGGTTCCGATCTGGCTTCAATCAGCGTCGGCGATTCGGCCGAAGTGGAGACCGGCATCGCGACCAATACTTTTTCCGGAACCGTGGACAACATCTCGGCGTTGGTGGATCCCAACACCCGTTCGGTCATGGTGCGGGTGATCGTCGATAATCCGGGCGACTTTCTAAAAAAACAAATGTATGTCCGGGTGCGGATTCAGGCCCGTCAAGCGAGCACTGGGCTGCTGGTGCCGGTATCGGCAGTATTGCGCGATGATGTGAATCTACCGTTTGTTTATGTCCTCCAGCCCGACGGCAGTTTTGCGCGGCGGCACGTGACTCTGGGCTATCGCACGGGCGATCAATACGACATTCCCGAAGGTCTGCAAACCGGCGACCAGATTGTCGTTGATGGCGCGATCTTTGTCCAATTCCTGCAAGACCAATGAGCGAGCCATTGCCTCCAGTTCAATCCACACCGCGAACCGCTTCGATGATGAACCGGATAGTCGCTTCTTCGTTGCGGCAGCGTTTTCTGGTCGTGCTCCTGACCCTCGTATTGATTGGCGTGGGAACGAGTTCGCTCAAGCGCCTGCCGGTGGATGCCTATCCCGACCTGTCCCCGCCGATTGTCGAGATCATCACCCAGTGGCCTGGTCATGCCGCCGAAGAAGTGGAACGCCTGATCACCGTGCCCGTCGAAGTCGGTATGAATGGCATTCCGCAGATGACCACGCAACGCTCCATCACGCTCTATGGATTGTCGGACGTCATCCTCACTTATCACGATGGCACGGACAACAACTTCGCCCGCCAGGAGGTTTTCAACCGCCTGTCCAGTCTTAGTCTGCCGACCGGCGTGGCGCCTTCGGTGTCACCGCTTTCGTCGCCCTCGGGTTTGATCTATCGTTACGTGCTGCAAAGTTCCGACCGTTCGCCCATGGAGCTCAAGACCTTCGAGGATTGGATCATCGAACCCGCTTACAAATCCCTCGCTGGCGTGGCTGATGATTCGGGGTTTGGCGGTGGCACCATGCAATATCAAGTGCTGCTTGATCCGGCCAAAATTGCCGGCGTCGGCCTGTCGGTGTTGCAGGTGGAGGCCGCGCTCGCGGCCAACAACGGAAACGCCGGTGGCGGGTTTTATTCGCAAGGCGGGCAATTCTATTATGTGCGCGGCCTCGGTCGCCTGGAAACTTTGGAGGACATCGGCAATGTGGTTTTGGCCGTGAATAATGGCACGCCGGTGTTGCTCAAGGACGTCGGTCGCGCGGTCATCGGCATTGCTCCCCGCCTTGGCGAGTTCGGCTTCGAGCAACAAGACGATTGCGTGGAAGGCGTCATTCTGTTGCGCACGGGCGATAAAACCCAGGACGTGCTGAAGCGGGTTGAGGCGAAGACCAGGCAGCTCAATGAACAAATTCTGCCCAAGGATGTCAAGGTGGTTCCGTTTTACGACCGCACCGATTTGATCAAACTCACGACGAAGGTCGTAGAGCAAAACCTTCTGCGCGGCATGCTGCTGGTCGTCGTGATTCTCATATTCTTCCTCTATGATTTTCGCGCCGGATTGATCGTTGCGATCACCATACCGCTGGCGCTGCTGTTTGCCTTTATCTGCCTCGACCTTCAAAAAGCCTCGGCCAACCTGCTCTCCATCGGGGCCGTGGATTTTGGCATTCTCGTGGATGGAGCGGTGGTGATGGTGGAAAATATTTTCCGCCAGATCGCATTGCGAAAGGGAACCCGGCGAGATGTCATGGAAATCGTGAAGGCGGCGGCGGCGGAGGTGGACCGCCCGCTGTTCTACGCGGTCGCGGTGATCGTCGCCAGCTTCCTGCCGATTTACGTGCTGGCCGGACCTTCTGGCACGCTGTTCAAGCCGATGGCGGACACGATGGTGTTCGCGCTCATCGGTTCCTTGATTGTCTCCCTGACACTGCTGCCGGTGCTGTGCTCGTGGTTTATGCGGTCGGGCGTGCGCGAGCGCCGCAATGCAGCGTTTGAAGCCATCAAATCAACCTATGCGAAAGGCCTGGATTTTTGTATCGCGAACCCGTGGGGCACAACGCTGGCCTCGGCCATTCTGCTGGCCGCCTCTTTGCTGCTCATCCCGACCATCGGCGCGGAGTTCATGCCGCAACTCGACGAAGGCGCGCTGTGGGTGCGCGCCACGATGCCCTACACCATTTCATTTGACGAATCGGCGAAAATCACGCCTCAAATCCGGCAGGTTCTAAAATCATTCCCCGAGGTTACCACCGTCGCCTCCGAACTGGCGCGACCTGACGACGGAACGGATTCCACCGGATTTTTTAATGTCGAGTTTTTTGTCGGCCTGAAACCCTATTCGGCATGGACCGGTGCCTATCGCACCAAAGCCGGTTTGATTGAGGCCATCAACCGGAAACTTCAGCAGTTTCCCGGAATCATCTTCAACTACACGCAACCCGCCGAGGACGCGGTGGACGAGGCCGAATCCGGTTTGAAAAGCGCCCTCGCCGTCAAAGTTTTCGGCTCTGATTTGGAAGTGCTCGAACAAAAGGGCAAGGCCATAAAAAAAATCCTGGAGCAGGTGCGAGGCATCAAAGATGTGACTTTGGTGAAGGAACTCGGCCAACCCAGCCTGGACATCAAAATCAACCGCGCCATGATCGCGCGTTACGGCGTGAACACCGCCGATATCAATGCCTTGATTACAACCGCCATCGGCGGCGACGTGGCCACGCAAGTGGAACAGGGCGAAAAGCAATTTGACCTCGTCGTGCGCCTCGCACGACAATACCGCGACAACCCCGAAGAAATCGCCAACATCCTCGTGCCAACACCGGGCGGCCAGCAGATTCCACTGAAAGAATTCGCGGACATCCGCGTGATGAACGGCGCGTCGTTCATTTACCGGCAGGACAATTCCCGCTACATTGGCGTTCAGTTCTCCGTGGCCGGACGCGATCTAGCCGGCGCGGTGGAAGACGCCATCCAGCAGGTCAAAGACAAAGTCAGCCTGCCGGAAGGCTACCACACCGATTGGGGCGGCGAATATACGGAATATACGGAATCGCGCGCGCAACTAAATGTGATTCTGCCGCTGACGTTGTGCCTGATCTTCTTGCTGTTGTTCGCGCTTTACAGCAATTTGAAATTCCCGTTCATCACCATTCTCGGCGTGGTATTGTCTGCTCCTGCGGGCGGCCTTCTTGCCCTTTGGCTCACCGGCACGCCGTTTTCAGTTTCATCCGGCATTGGCTTTCTTGCCTTGTTCGGCGTTTCGGTGCAAACGGCGGTTGTCTATATTTCTTATGTGAACGAACTGCGCCTCAGCGGCACCAGCCTTGACGAAGCCATCCGTGAAGGCGCGATTCTACGCTTGCGACCCATCATGATGACCGCGCTGGTGGCGTCTCTGGGGTTGTTACCGGCGGCATTGGCCACCGGTGTGGGCACAGATTCACAGCGCCCGTTTGCGCTGGTCATTGTCAGCGGCCTTTTGACTCGCCTGTTGATCAGCATCTTCCTGATGCCCGCGCTTTACACCCTCGTGGCCCGTCCAAACGACCGGCTGGAAGTATGATGCCGGCCATGTCGGCACAAATAAGATAATCTCGGCATCCTTTTACTCGCTGCGTTAGAGCCTTTCTGAAAAAAGGGATTGGCATAAGCAAACGCTTGAATTTTCATATTGCCGGTTGGCTGTCCACCACCGGATTCTGCCATCCACCCGGCGGCTTGATTGAATGCGATTCATCTGGTCCCCAGGTTTTCGGCTCATATTCCTGAACCGGCGTGCCCGCCTTGAGAACCGGATCAACAATCCGCCAGGCTTCTTCGACGTAATCTTCGCGGGCGAAAAGCGTGGCGTCTCCCAGCATCGCATCAGTCAGTACTCGCTCGTAAGCTTCCATTTCCTTCGGGCTGGCAGTGCGATCCACTTTTAATTCAACCAAACGGCTCACTGATTCATCTTCGGGTGCGACGGTGTTCAACCCGAATGCCGCAACCACGTTTGGACTAATGCGGAAGCGGAAGTAATTTGATTTCAGATCGTATTGGTTATACATCGTCGGCGGGTGGCGCAATTTGGCTTGCAGCTCTGTGCAAGTGACGGGCAGGTTTTTCCCCGCGCGGATGTAAAACGGCACCCCGCGCCAACGCCAGGAATCCACTTCCAATTTCAACACGGCGAAGGTCTCGACGTTTGAATCCGGGGAGACGCCCGGCTCTGCGCGATAGCCTTTGAACTGGCCACGCATGACATTTTTCGCCTCGAGCGGCGGAATCGCTTTCAATACTTTTACTTTCTCGTCGCGAATGGATTCGCTGTCGGTGCGGATAGGCGGCTCCATCGTCAAGTTGGCCAGCACTTGAAAAAGGTGGTTTTGAATTACATCCCGAATGGTGCCAACCTGCTCATAAAACGCGCCCCGGCCCTGCACGCCGAAATCCTCCGCCATGGTGATTTGCACGCTCTCGATGTGTTGGCGGTTCCAGAAAGGTTCCAGCATGGCGTTGCCGAAACGAAAGAACAGCATGTTATGCACCGGTGATTTACCGAGGTAATGATCAATGCGGAAAATGGACTTCTCGTTGAAAGTTTTGAGCAGAATGGCGTTCAATTCCTGCGCCGAAGCCAGATCGCGCCCGAACGGTTTTTCGATGATCATGCGGGCGTTCTGCGTGCAACCCGTTTTGGAAAGCTGTTCGACAACGATGGCAAATGCCGCCGGCGGAATGGCCAGATAATAGGCCGGGCGCTTCGCCTGTCCCAGTTCCCGGCGGAGTTCCTGGAACGTGGCCACGTCGTTGTAATCGCCATCTACGTAGCGCAGCAGACTGCTCAGTTTCTCGAACGCGGCCGGATCAATTCCGCCGTGCTTTTCCAAACTGTCCCTGGCACGTGCCTTGAGTTGGTCAAGGCTCCAGCCAGCCTTGGCCACACCGATAACCGGCACATTGAGGTTGCCACGCTTCACCATCGCTTGCAGCGCGGGAAATATTTTTTTATAAGCCAGGTCGCCGGTGGCACCAAAAAAAACCAGTGTGTCAGATTGATTTGGGTTCATGGCGGGTCGTCACTTTGAAGATTTCTCCAGATGCCCGCCGAACCCGAAACGCATCGCCGAAAGAACCTTGTCTTGATAGTCCGCCTCGCCGCGTGAGGCGAATCGTTCATAGAGCGCCGTGGTTAAAACCGGCACGGGTACACCCTCGTCAATGGCCGCTTTGATGGTCCAGCGGCCTTCTCCTGAATCGGAAACCCTACCAGCGAACTTGGCCAGGTTTGGATCTTCGACCAGCGCATTAGCGGTCAGATCGAGCAACCATGAGGCAACGACACTGCCACGTCGCCAAAGTTCGGAAATATCAGCAAGGTTAAGGTCAAATTGATAATGTTCCGGCTCGCGTAAAGGGGTCGTTTCGGCATCAATCTCCCGCGATTTTTTGCCGATGTTAGCCTCGCGCAAAATACCCAAGCCTTCCGCATAGGCCGCCATGATTCCATACTCAATGCCGTTGTGAACCATTTTCACGAAATGCCCGGCTCCGTTCGCTCCGCATCGCAAATAGCCCTGTTCCGACGTGCCGCCGAGTTTGTCGCGCCCGGGTGTGCGCGGAATATTCCCCACTCCTGGCGCAAGGGTGGCGAAGATGGGATCGAGTCGTCGAACCACGTCAGGTTCCCCCCCGATCATCATGCAATAACCGCGCTCTAAACCCCACACGCCGCCGCTGGTTCCTACGTCGATGTAATGAACACCCTTTGCCGCAAGTTCCTTGGCGCGGCGGATATCATCCACATAATAAGAATTGCCGCCATCAATGAGAATGTCACCTTGGGCCAGGAGCGGCAGCAAGTCGGCAATGGACTGGTCTACGACCGCCGCGGGGACCATGAGCCAGATGGCGCGTGGTGTGGCCAGTTTCCTCACAAATTCGGCGAGTGATTCTGCGCCGCTCGCCTTTTCCTTCACCAATTGTTTGACGGCATCCTGCGAGCGATCATAAACCACGCAGTCGTGCCCATTTTTCAGCAAGCGCCGCACCATGTTGGAACCCATCCTCCCCAGCCCGATCATTCCGAGTTGCATATGTTCGATCCTTTCTTGTTTTTAGTTTTCCCTTGGCTTGGTCACCGTGCCTGGTTTAGGTGATTAAAGCCTCGTAAATGTCCTGAAAGGCTGAATCGAGCCCGGCGTCGAATCCTGAGCAGATTACCGGGCCGAAAGGCCTTCAACCAAGGCCCGCGAAAAGCTTTCATTGACGCCGTGATTTCTGTTCAGACGTTCAACAGCTTTCGCTTGCGAACAGCCCCCCACGAAAATGCCACCACTTTCAAAATTTTCAAATGCTTCATGAATACGACGGCGATGCCGATCATCGGCCTTTGCCTAAAGAGCATCCCCGACACAACCAGTCAGGACGACTGAGCCGAAACGAAGCCCAAACCCGAAAGGAGCGCTCCTTCATCTCTTGAGACCGAATGGCTGCCATATTTCTCGAACCGCACTCAATCATCGATCGCAAGAATCGACCTGCACAGGAACAATCACCCCCCTGCCATCGCACCGACGATGTAGAACGGCTCTGCACCGCTCCTGACAGCTTCGGGCAGTGGAGTCTCCGGCGGTTCAAGGGACCAATCCTCTTTGCAGGCAAAAAACCTGACGAAAGGACGGCGCTTTAGTGTGCCGTGATCGCGAATCGTTCCTTGCAAGACAGGATAACGCGCCTCGAGTGCATCCAGCACCGCAACTACCGTGACCGGCTCCGCCACCTCAAACTGCACCTCGCCGTCCACTCGCGCGAGATTTCGCAGATGATATGGCAGTAGCACCCGGATCATGGCAGCATTTGAACCTCAACCGAATACACTGCGGGTAAATCGCGAACGATGGCTTTCCACGAGGCGCCGCCATCAGCCGAGCCATAAACCTGTCCGCCTGTGGTACCAAAATAAATGCCGCAGGGGTCAAGCTGGTCCACCGCCATTGCATCGCGGAGCACATTCACGTAGCAATCCTTTTGCGGGAGACCTTCGGTGAGCGGTTCCCATTCGTTGCCGCCAGTCTTGCTGCGATAGACGCTCAGCTTGCCGTCCGGTGGATAATGCAGGGAATCGCTCGTGATGGGCACGACGTAGATCGTCTCTGGCTCATTAAAATTAACGTCAATCGGGAAACCAAAATCAGAGGGTAGATTCCCGCTGACTTCAGTCCACTGCTCGCCGGCATTGTCCGTGCGCAATACATCCCAATGCTTCTGCATGAACAAAACATCCGGACGCGACGGGTGCAAGGCGATGCGATGGACGCAATGTCCGACTTCCGCATCCGGGTCGGGGAGTTCATACGGTGATTTCAGCCCGCGCGTGATGGGCTTCCATGTCTTCCCGCCGTCATCGGTGCGGAAGCAGCCTCCCGCCGAAATCGCAACGTAAATGCGCCGCTCATTTTTCGGGTCGAGCAGAATTGTATGCACGGCCATCCCGCCCGCACCCGGCTGCCAGAGATTACCTTTCGCGCGGCGCAACCCGGGAAGTTCCTGCCAGGTTTTGCCGCCGTCGGTGGTTTTGAAAATGGCCGCGTCCTCCACACCAGCGTAAGCCGTATCCGGATCGGTAAGCGACGGTTCGAGATGCCAGACACGCTTGAATTCCCACGGATGTTGCGTTCCGTCATACCACTTGTGCGTGCCAGCCTCGCCCTCATACATGAATTTATTGCTTTCGCCCTTGGGCATGCCGTCCGGGCTCTGCAATTCATCACTGCGGCTGCCCGGCGTGCTCCAGGTCCTGCCACCGTCATCCGAACGCTGAATGACCTGCCCAAACCAACCGCTCGACTGCGAAGCATAAATGCGGTTCGAATCAACGGGCGAGCCCTTGAGATGATACATCTCCCAACCGGCGAAGTGCGGCCCGCTGATTTCCCACTTCTGGCGCTTGCCATCGGCGGTCAGGATGAACGCACCTTTCTTCGTGCCAACCAATACTCGAATCTTGCTCATGGCTCTCTCCTATTTTGATTTGTATTTGGGGATTTTATGCTTGGCATGATTTGCCTGTATCAAAGTTCGATGTCAAGTTTATCCATTTAGAGCAAAACATGCATGAAGGGTTGCCATTCTAAGAAATCCTCGTCGCCCATTAATGCCTAATGGCGAGAGGCATTGCCCAGAGCAATCTCCTAAAGTTTGCGAGTCACGTCTACAGGCCCAATCCACTCCGCGCCCGCCCTTACACAAAAAAGAAAACCTAAACCCTCTTGAAGATCTTTACATTTGTTTGCACTCTGTACCCCAGTCAATTACAGGGCAGTTAACCAGAAGAGCATCCTTGTCTTCGGACAAATTCTACACTACCTTATAACTGCCAAGCGCATATGAAATTCGCGATCATAGCCGATGTTCACGCAAATCTTGAGGCGCTAAAAGCAGTTTTGGGCGATGCGAAAGAACAGAAATGTACTCATTATGCTTTCCTAGGAGACTTCGTAGGTTATTGCGCCGACCCAAAGGCCTGCATTGATATCGTTAGAGATATGAATGTTCCCTGCGTAAAGGGCAATCACGATGAATATTGCGCGACAGACTCGATTCCTTCTGACTTGAACACCAAAACCACCGGTACGGTGCTCTGGACGCGCAAGCAGATTACCGAAGAAGATCGCCAATGGCTGCGTAAACTGCCTTATTTGCGAACGGCTTCAGGTTTCACAATTGTCCACGCGACATTAGAAAGCCCAGAACGCTGGGGTTACGTATTCGACACAATGGCTGCGGCTCAAAGTTTTGCCCACCAAAGCTCCGGGGTCTGTTTCTACGGGCATACACATGTTCCGGTCGCCTTTGTCCGAGACAGCTCTGTTCGAGGCGGCACCTACAAAAAGATTAAAGTGGATGCCACCAAGAAGTACTTCGTAAATCCTGGTGCTGCGGGCCAACCTCGGGACGGGAATCCCGAGGCTGCTTATGTGGTTTACGACATGGATGAGGGTACAATTAAGCTCCGCCGGTTGCCGTATGATATTGCCACCACCCTGAAGAAGATCCGGGAAGCCGGCCTTTACGGTTCGTGATTATCAATGCAGTCGAACATGTATACGAGGCAGGGGACATCAAAACAGTTAAAAGGGATATGCGCGGGTTATGTTGGTTCATGTTGATTCGATAATGAAAACGGGCATATTTGGCGTCCAACAGAGGATAAACCAGGCCGATTCCGACCTTATAGGAATTTAAAAGTTATCCAGCGGCAACGAATCACCACCCGCCAGAAACAACCCAAGGTCTGTCCATTATTTCACAGATTTTTACTCATGGCGAACTGGCACGGTAGTAGCGGCCAGGATAATTCGTCCATTGCGGGTCGTTAAAATACCAGGAGCTGCCCGTGAGCACGTTTGTCTGCAAAGGAGACCAGACGGGATTCGACAGATTTGTGCAGCCTTCCACCACCACCATTTGATTGCTTGCCCAATCGATATAAAAAGAGAATTGATTCGTTCGCACGCCACTGCCCACGATTTGCGGCAGCCAAAGTGCGGTGGGAAGTCCGTCAAAGGTCGTATTCCAGCCCTTCGTTCCCGGCAGGTAATAGGCGGTGGCCACACTATCATCGTCGAAGACATCAGAATTCATAACGGGCGCGTTACCGGCAAAATACACGCCTCCCAAGCTAAAACAGTAGGAGAAAGCCTGGAACCCAATATTGTTAAGGCCGGAGCCGATCACAATATTCGCCAAGTTAAAGCAATAAAAGAAAGAACTGTACCCCAGGCTAGTCACGCTGTTGGGGAGGGTGATGCTGGTGAGACTGTAACATTCCTGGAATGCGGAATCTCCAATGCTCTGGACGTTGGTGCCCAGCGTGATGCTGGACAACTCATAAGCATCCATGAAGGCGTCCTCAACGATGTTCGTCACACTGTTGGGAATGGCGTAGGAGGTGCCGCTGCTGCCCGCCGGGTATAAATATAGCGCAGTCTGGTTTTTGTTAAATAAAACGTCCCCCACAGTGCTAAATGCTGGATTGCCCGCCGCCACCGTAATAGCGGTTACGCTAGGGCAAGCCAGGAAGGCTTGGGCCAAGATACTCGTGACGCCAGTCCCCAGGGTGATGTTCGTCAGCCCGGCGCATTCAGCGAATGCATCTCCCCCGATAACCGTAACGCTGTTGGGGAAGGTGATGCTGGCCAGGGCAGAACAGTATTCGAATGCCGCATTGCCGACGATGACGACATTCGTGCCCAAGGTGAGGGTGGTGAGGTTGGGACAGCCAAAAAACGCCTCCATCCCGATGTTCGTCACGGTATCGGGCACGGTATATGAGGTCGCAAGGTTGGCTACGGGATATGCGATCAACGTGTCCTGGCTCTTGTCGAATAAAACACCGGCCAAACTGCTAAAGGAGGGATTATTTGGATCCACCGTTATCGAGATCAGGCCCGGACAATCATAGAAAGCATAGTCCTCGATGCTGACAACGTTGCTGGACAGGGCCACGCTCGTCAGGTTGGATGAGTCATTGAAAGCATAAACGCCAATGTTGGTGACGCTCGCGGGGACTGAATAAGCTCCGGCTTTGCCCTCCGGAAACCCAATGAGCGTCGTCTGGTTCTGGTTGAATAAAACACCGGCCATACTGCTAAAATCAGGATTGTTCGCGGCCACCGTGATGGCCGTCAGGCTGTTGCAATCCAGGAACGCATCAAACGCGATGTTGGTAACGCTGGCGGGAAGCGTGACACTGGTCATGCTCGAATAAGAAAACGCCTGGTCTGCAACGATGGCAACGTTCGTTCCGACCGTGACGCTCGTCAGGTTGGTTTTTTCAAAGAACGCCGCGTCCCCGATGCTCGTAATCAGCAGGCCGTTGGTCGTGTTGGGGATGACCACCGCGCCGCCGGGGCCGGTGTATTCCGATATGTTCAAGGAACCGTCGCTATTGGACGTGAACGTGAATTGGGCCTGTGACAATACGGGGGGCGTCAGTAAAAGGAAGAGGAGTAATAGCTTCGCCGCGAAGCACATTTTCGTTTTTTGCGTCATATTCATACAACATACGACATCGGTTTTCTGTGAAAACCGATTTTAAGACAAGCGAAACTAAAAGCAGGTTAGATGCCAATGAGTCACAGCACGCAGTTTTGAATATTCCGGCTTTTTCGAAGGTATTGGAGGTAGCAGGCGCCTCAAAACACGAAGTAAATGCCCGTTAATCACATTTTTAGGATGGACACTTTCACAAATCGCGCAACCTGCCACATTCCGCGCTTGGTTTCCTACGGCGAGCGCACGCGATAAAATCGTTGCACATTGTTCGCAACCTGCGGGTCGGTGAACTGGAACAGGCCGGAGCCGGTCGGCGATTCGACGGCAACCCCTAGGTTTGACCAGGCATTCAGCGGCAACAGCAAGTTTGTAGTACTCAAAATGGTGAAGTTCAGGCCGGTAAAACTGGTGAAGTTGAATGAGAAGGAACCGTCGCCCAAGACCGTCAACTTTTGCAATTGCGGCGAAGCAACCGGAGTGAGCACCATCACTGTCGCTGAGTAGGGTGGGAAGGCGTAGTTGAAGTTGGTCCCGGTGAAGGAAAAAGCCGTTTGTGCCACATCCGGCGAGCCGGTGCCGGTTTGTGCCGCCGTGTCCTGCGGTATACCGTAAGAATAGATTGTCCCGCCCGCCGCGGGGCTGAAGCTTGCTACCGCTACCAGCCCCGTAAGGGTGTTGACGGGATCTTTGTTGATGGTCAGTATCGTCAGGACGCCATTCTGCCTCCGGGCCGCATAGGTCGAGAGCAGCGAATAGTCGCTCGCGGCGGTGATGACCGTATCCCCTGCCTGCACGAAATTCGTCATGAGCTTCGAAATGTAATAAGGCGGATAATATTCGGTCCCTTCCAAAACTCCGTAATCACCGTAGAGCCGCCACCCATAGAGCGCGGAATTGGTATTACCGGTGTTGTTGTCACTGCCGTTGCGCAAATTCCACCAGAACAAGCCATTAAATTCCGTTTGCATCAGTTGGGCCAGACTGTCCGCCATGAACAAGGCGTTAACGATGCTCACAGATTGTTTGCCAGGGTTGGAAGAGACCGAATTATTTTCGGTGCAGACGAGTTCAATGTTTGTGCCATTGGAACCGACATAATCCGTAATCATCTGCCGGAGGTTTGTGGCGTCAGACGCCCAGCCAGTCGAGGATCCCAGCAAACCGGCGTCGCTCTCGCCGCCAGGATTCTGTGGATAACGGTGGTGGATGACAAAGTCCGGAGTGAAACCCAAGCTGGTCAACGTGGCCAGCAAAACCGGAGTCCAGCCGTTGTGGTAGAGTCCTTCTCGTGCATTATATGCCGGATGACTGCTATAACCATTTGCATAGGTGTCCTCGCCAGGAGTGACCACAACCCCAATTTTAACCGTTGGATCCACGGCCTTTATCAACGAGAGATAGCCGCAGGCCCTCTTGGCATAGGTATATGGATCGTGGGGAAAGGAATTGCTATCGGTTTCCCACGATCCGTACTCCTCGTTGCCAATCTCCCAATACTTGAACCCCAGCGGTGCCGCCCGCGAGAGACGCAAGAAGTTTTTACCGTCATCCGTCCCCAATGGCGCGGCCGCTCGCAAGGATGCCCAATAGCCCGCGGTTTGCCAGTTGAAACCCGCGGCATCCACACCCAAAAGCTGGGTATTGGTCGTCGCAGCATTGCAATACGCCACCCAGGCGGCTGCCTCGTTGGTGTAACCCGTGCCGTAGTTTAGCGTGATCATCGTCTCGGCGTTGACGTTGGTGACAACGTGAATGAAATTGGCCAAGCTGGTCACCCAATTCCAATTGTCCGCGTCCTGGCGATTGTAAAGCCAATGATAATCGTCGGAATCCGAGCCACCCGGAAAACGCAAGGCCCGCTTGCCCATGGTATTCAATTGCATCAAGGTCTCCGGCGTATCGAACTCAGCGTCCCATTGGGCTGCATTTATGCCAAACCAGCGCGCATCTGCGGTGCGAATGGGCTGGCTGGCATTGACCGTCATGTGGGTCAGGGCGGGTCCGGCGACACTCACGAGCTGGATGTCATCAAGATAAAATGTGGGTTCCATTGAACCGGCGTAATCCTGGATGGCAAAGCCACTGAAATTGGTAACGTTCTGCACTCCAAGGGCTGCCAAAGGGATTGTATATTTCTGCCATAGATTCGCCACCGGCGTGTTTAAGACACAGCGGGCGCTCTGCGCAGTGGGCCCTGTTCCGAGGTTGCCATACATTTGCAGACTTTGACCGCCCACCACGCCTCCGTTAAGCCAGAAGCTGATGGCAGCATAAGCGGTATTAGTGATCGGCGAATGATACAGCTGAAGTCCGCCATAGGCATTGGTCACGGCCACACTCAGAGAATCAGTGTTGCCGGGATATGCATAGGAAGTGTTGGCGAAGTTACGAGTACAAGCGTAGCTGTAGTCGGACCAGCCACTGGCCAGCGAATTGGAATAGATCATCAGACTGTTCTGAGCATCGGCCATGCGAGTTGCGCCCAGCAAAGTCCCCAAAACCAGCAAAGCGTTTATGCAGCGGAAAAACGCGACTTTGAGACATGTGAGCATAAGAGGATTCTTTATTTGGAATTTGCGGCTTGAATTGACATGGCTTGGAGGAAAGGTCTGAATTGAATTCGTCTCGCCAGATCGGTAGCGTGTATTTTAGGTGTTATTCGGAAACTGCGGTTTGGCTTCTTGACCAAGAATATCTAATGAATTTCCTGCAATATTCTTCCTGCCGCATGGATTCGCAAGTCCAATTTTCAGTGCACCGCCGGCTTTTCTCTGGCTCACGGGCCGAATTGTCGACATTTGGGTCTTCCCTCAAGCTTTTCCCTGCCATCTCCATCCGCGAACAATCATTGGCAGTTTACCGGCTGCCGGTTAAGATTTCTGGATGAGAAGCAAATGGACTTGCCTGGCGTTGCTCGGCGTACTTTTGGTCGGCTGCGCAACGCAACGGATCAACTGGAACGCCCGGATTGGCCACTACACTTTTGACCAGTCCGTGCTCGAGCTTGGTCCCCCGGATAAACAGGCCCAACTGACCGATGGCCGGCGGGTGGCTGAATGGGTTTCGCGTTACAGCAGCCCCGGAACTGTGCTGATTGGAACGGGCTATTGGAACAATCCCGGGGGCGTTCAATTCCTGCAAAGCACCGGGCCGGAATATTACGAGGACAAATTACGCCTGACATTCACCACAAACAATGTGCTGGAGTCGTGGTCGAAGCACTAGAGCGTTTCGATTAAAGGTACAACCCCTGGCAGCCATAAGGAACAAACCGTTTGCCGGTAGAGCGCTTGGCGTGCAATCTTCTGTTCGTCGGCGTGGCGAAACTCTGTTTACGCATAAACTACTTTTATTTAGGTACTTCAGTTAGAGCTCGACTGAGGCCTCGCCCCACCAACCTAAAATGCCTCCCTCCCGGCGACGGAAGTATTCCTTTGAATCGCGCTTCTGCAGCTTTCACCCCAAAACCTTGTGTCAGGGTTAATTAAGGGCAAGCCCGCGGCGGATGAAAGTGGGGACGTCCAGATCTTCGCCGCGGTGCAAGGTGGGTTCACTCTTGTCAAATCGTCCCTTGGCAACAATCGTCAATGGCAACTGTCCCTGAACCGCCTTTTTGATCACCGGCCGTTTGCGGCCGCCGGGATCGGTCATCACGCTGCGCCGCGTGCTGGCAGGGATCGGCAACGCGCCGGTCTCGGGCCGGGTGGGGCCGGGCTTGGCGACTTCATTCTCCTTGGAGGCAAACACGGTGACGCACAAGCGATTCTTGAATTCCGGGTCAATGGCAGCCCCCATGATGATCTTTGCATGAGCGCACTGGCGCTGGATCTGTTCCATCACGCGATTGACTTCGGCCATGGTCAAATCCCTGCCAGCTTTAAGACTGACCAGGACGGCGTCGGATTCCACCAGTGCACGGCCGTCGTCGAACAGCGGATGCGCCAGGATTTTCTCCACGGCTTCACGCGAACGGGAAGGCCCGGCGGCCTCGACAAAAGCGAAGGCGCTTTCGGTGTGGGAGTCGCGCAGAAGTGCGCACAAATCGGCAAAGTGAACCTGGATCAAACCTGGCCGTGAGATTAATTGCCAGACACCGCGGACGCCCTCGACCAGAAAACCGCCTGTGACCCGAAAGGTGTCGAGCACGCTCGTATTCTCGTCAATCAGCTTGAAGATTCTCTGGTTGGGCAGGCAAATGACGCCATCAGCTGCGGCCTTCAGCTGCTCCAAGGCGCCTTGGGCTTGCTGTTCGCGACGGTTTCCCTCGCATTCAAACGGTTGGGAAACAAAGGCGAGCACGAGCGCACCGGCTTCGCGCGCCGCGCGGGCGAGCACGGAACTTATACCGCTGCCGGCACCGCCGCCCAGTCCCGCGATGATAAACACCACCTCCGCGCCGGCACAGGCGGATTTGAGGGTGGAAAACTGCTCCTCGGCCAGTGCACGGCAGCGGTCGGGATCGCCGCCGGAACCCAGGCCGCGCAGCAGTTTATTTTCCAAATGAATCTTCACGGTTCCCGGCGCGGCCTCGAGGGCGGCGGCATCCGTGTTAATGGCACCGAAGGATGCCCCGGCAAATTCGGGGGTGGCTAGTGCGCCAAGCAAAACGCCGCCGGCGTTGCCCACGCCAAAGATTTTGACCGCCGGCATCGACGGGGAGAACGTTTCAGCGATTGAACCTAGGTTTTCAGTTTCCATGGCCAGCCTTTCATTTTCAGGAACGTTGCAGGATTTTGCTTAACATGCCTTTGATCGCATCGGTGTTCATGAAGGCACCGCGCTTGACACGCTGACGCTTTTTAAGCGAACCATATTTGACGAGACCGATGGCGGTCGCGAATTCCGGTTGATCCAGCGCCGCCGTCAGACCGCTGATGGCGGTAGCCTTGCCGGGAACGACATTCATCTGGAACACATTCTCGGCCAGCGCCACAATTCCCGGAGCCCGGGAACTGCCGCCGCAAAGGAAAACCCCGGCGCGCAAGTAGTCGGTCAATCCGGCCCGTTCCAATTCCTCGGCAATCAGCAGGAAGACTTCCTCCAGGCGCAGCGACATGATGCGCTGCAAATGCTCCGCGTTGATGGAATTCAGGGCCAAACCGAGTTCGTTCGTGATGGTGATGGTTTGATTCTTGGCCGCCGGATCCACCACGGCAGCGCCATGTTCCAATTTCAATTTCTCCGCCCGGCTCAGCGGCACTTTCAAACCATAAGCGAGATCATTGGAGACATGGTCGCCGGCCACCGCCAGTACACCCGTATGCCGAATGGCGCCATCGGAATAGACGACGAATTCGGTTGTACCACCCCCGATATCAATCACCAGGGCGCCGAGTTCCTTTTGATCGCCGGTGAGCACGGCCAGGGAGGAGGCGACGCCGTTGAAAACAATTTCGTCCACTTCCAACTGTGTGCCGCGCACGAGACGAATGGCATTTTGGAGGCGGTTGACGTGGCCATGAATGACATGCATGTCCACTTCCAATCGCTGGCCCAGCATCCCGGCAGGGTTGGTGACGCCGTCCTGGCCATCAACGAAGAAATGCTGGCGAACGGCGTGGATGACCGAGTTGTCCGCCGGCAGATTGATGGCCTTGGCGTTCTTGATCACGTCCTGAACGTCGTCCTCGGTGATTTCCCGGTCGGCGGAAACCACCGTATGAACACCACGATTGTTAAAGCCGCGGATATGGCCGCCGCTCACGCCAAGATAGACGCTGCGGATTTCGACGTTCGCCATTTCTTCGGCCACAGACAGGGCCGAGCGCAAATCCTCCTCGACCTGTTCAGGGTTGACGATCTCGCCCTTGCGCACGCCACGCGAGCGCGATTGGCCGATGCCGATGATGTTGGGCACGCCATCGGGGCCCAGTTCACCGACCACTACGCAGATTTTAGAAGTGCCGATTTCGAGACCGGCAATGATGTTAGGATCGTCAAACATTATTCCTCCGGGGTTTAACTGATTTTGCGGGCTTGGAATTGTTTTCCGGGGCGGCATTGGCCATGACCCAGTTCACCGGGATGTCGTTGTCCAGCGAGAGATCGAGGGTGGCAATGTTTTTTCCCTGGCGAAAGCCCCAATCATAAATCTGGCGCCAGCGGCGCAATTGCTGGTCCAACGACTGCAACCCGAAAGTGATCTCACTGCCCTGCGCGGTGGTGGCGATGATCACCCCGGGCTCACACACATCAATCCGGTGCAAATCCGCCAGCCCGAACATCGGAGAATGGCGATAAGCAATGATCAACTTCAGAGCGGCCTGCAATTGGGGCGAGGCAAGGCGGTGCCCCGGCACGAGCTCGCAAATATTGGTCCAGACAATGCCGGGCAATCCCGTGTTCAACTGCATGATCGGAATGGTGCATTGCGAGTAGTCCACGGGCTGGAGCACATTGCCGTGGGCATCCAATTGAAAAACCGAAAAATCCAGCCCGCCTACTGGATCCGGGCAGGGAACATCAATTTGGGCGATGGGCGTGCGCTCGGTAACGCGAATTTTCAAGGTCTGAGGCAGAATGCGCTCAACGGAAATCGAATCCAACTTGGACACCAGCGCCAGGTTGCGTTTGACGGCAGCCAGGTCCAGAGCGATGAGATTCTGCCCCAGTTGCACGCCTGACCAGCGGCGCAATTGATCAGTGGTGATCACTCCATCCGTCTGCACATCAATGCTCTGGATGGCGAAATCCGGGTTTTCGTAGACAAATTTATCGAGCGCAAGTTCGCCGGTCCGCCAGATCAAATAGAGCCCGAAAACGGTGCCAAAGACAACCCCGCCCGCGATAGTAACCAGGCGGACACGCGCCGCCCGGATCTGATCGGAGCGCAACTTCACGTCCAGAACATGCCCCCGGCCCTGTCGCCGGTTTCGATTTCGATGATCGCGTTTAAACCACATTTCAGATCAGTTTCTTCGCAAAGCCAGATCCACCATTCGCTGGCAGAGTTCGGCATAGTTTAATCCCGCCACCGCCGCCGCCTTGGGCAGGAGGCTGGTCTCCGTCATCCCGGGGAGAGTGTTTACTTCCAGGACCACCGGCGAACCGTCCGGGCGAACCATGACATCCACCCGGGCATAATCGCGGCCACCCACGGCCTTAAAAGCGTTGAGTGCCGCCGCCTGGATGGTTTGGGTCGTGGCGGCGTCAAAATCCGCCGGGCAGAAATACTCAGTCGCGCCCGCCGTATACTTATTGCGATAATCCAGATGGCCTACTTTAGGACGAACTTCAACGAGCGGCAGCGCCACGCCGTCCAAAATGCCAACGGTGGTTTCCCGCCCGACGATTTTCTCCTCGACGAGAACCTCGGTGTCAAATTTCAACGATTCAGCCAGCGCCCCGGGCCAGTCCTCACGGCGATCGATGAATTGAAGCCCCACGCTCGAACCCTGACGGCTTGGTTTGGCCACCAGCGGCGGGTGAAATCCCGCCGGGAAAGGGGTCTGCGGCGAACTCACCGTAAGAAACCTGGCGGTCGGCACGCCGGCTTGGAGGCAGGCCTTTTTTGTAAGAACTTTGTCAAAAGCCACCCGGCTCGCCTCCGCATCGCATCCGGTATAAACCACTCCCAGTTGATCCAACTGTTTCTGCACCGTCCCATCCTCGCCGTAAGTTCCGTGCAAAGCCAAAAAAACCACCTCAGTACCCGGCGCCAAAACCCAGTCCGCATTAACCGGATCGAGTTCATTGACCTGATGGCCCAAGGAACGAAGGGCGCGCGCCACCGCCCCGCCCGTGCGCAGGGAAACTTCCCGCTCCGCGCTGGGCCCCCCCAACATCACCGTTATATTCAAGTGTCCGCTCATTTTTTTTGCGCAAATTTTTCCAGTGAAACCGCCGTCTTGGGAAAGGCTTTCAGGATTTGCCGGTCCGCCGTGACCAATGGCACACCCAATTCCTGCGCCAGGGCGACATACTCACAATCATAGCCCGTACACTTGGATCGCGCCGCCAGCTCCAAAACCCGCTCGGACGAAACCTGGTATTCACGCCCCCCCATGATTTCCTCCGCCAATTGCAAAACTCGCATGGCCTCGTCCAGCTTCATGCCATCACGCTGGACATATTTCACGAGCGCCTGGCGAAATTCCGACCGCCACAACACGGGTGCTACCCAAATCGGTTCAGCCGCGAAAACCTCGCCGGCCAGTTCCGCACTCTCGTTGCGAATGGCCAGGCAGGCAATCAGGCTGGGATCAACGATGATCACGGCCCTCGCGAATCACCTGGTTGATCCGGGCGGCTGTGGTCTTGAATTTCATCGTGTCCCGCGCCGCCCGCGTCCGGGCCAGCAGGGCAGTCACATCCACCGGCTGGCTGCGCACGCTGGATTCCAGCACGGCAATCGCCTCGGTGTTGAGACTCCGACCGTGGCTGGCGGCTCGTTTCTTCAAGGCCTGATGCGCTTCCTTCGACAGCCCTTTGATCGTGATCGTGATCATGGCGCAACCATAACGCAACCATTTTGGAAGTCAACGAATTAACCGGCCAGCATCTCGATTTCCGTGTGCAAATCAATGCCGCGCGCCGCCTTGACCTTCGCCTGCAACAGGCCAATCAAGTCCAGGACATCCCGGGCCGTCGCGCCACCGTCGTTGATGATGAAGTTGCCATGCTCCTGCGAGACGACTGCCCCGCCGACCCGCGTGCCCTTGAGCCCCAGTTCATCGATCAATTTGCCCGCCGGGATCTCCGGCGGATTCTTGAACGCGCACCCCGCGCTGGGCGCCGCGGGCTGCGAACTCCAGCGTTTCTTGCTGTAAGCGCTCATGCGTTCAGCGATCGCTTCCACTGAGTCCGGTTTGCCCCGGAACACCGTACTTAAAGCAACGTGATTCTTCAGAGTGTCACAACTGCGATAGTGAACGGACATCTGGTCGGGCGTGAGTTCGCTCACTTCGCCGGCAAAATTCATCAGCCGGACTGATTGGACCACCTCAAAGGTGGCTGCGGCCATGGCGCCCGCGTTCATGCGCAATGCGCCACCGACACTGCCGGGGATGCCCTCGAGGAATTCCATTCCGCTCAAACCATGTTGACGGGCCGACACAGACACCGCTTTCAATTTTGCCCCTGCCCCGCAATGCAAGTTATTGCCAATCACCTCAATCCGGCTGAAAACAGGTTGAGCAAGGCAAATCACCACTCCGCTGAAACCGCCGTCAGGCACGAGCAAATTGGAGCCGCGACCAACCACGACAAATTTTACGCTCCGTTCACCACAAAACTTAAGCGTCACTGCAAGGTCCGCCTCCGAGCCCGGCTCAAGATAAAGCTGCGCCGGCCCACCCACCCGCAGGGTGGTGTGTTTGGCCATCGGCTCATCGCGCCGAACAGCCGTCGCTGGGGAAAGGCGGGCAACGAGTTCATCCATTAGACCTGCCTGTGCTGGTTGATCCACAATGTCGGCGGTGGGTGTCATTCTTCAGAGAACAGCTTTGGCGGTATCGGTGACGCGGTTGGCCCTGGCCGGGGGCGGAATCGTTGGCACCGTCTTTTCCAAAGGTCGCGCGAGTGACCTTAAAATGTGATCGGCGATCTGCGCCGCCGCAGTGGGCGCGTACCAGGAAACCAACGCCGACTGTATTTTCAAACGGGCTTCGTCGTTTTCAACCAGTTCAATCAATCGGTTTGCAACCATTTCCGGCGTGGCCAGCTTTTGCTCGATCAAGAAGGCGGCCCCGGTTTTGGCGAACGCGTTGGCGTTGAAATACTGGTGGTTATCCGCCGCAGCGGGAAATGGGATGAGGACAGCCGGCAAACGGCATGCGGCCAATTCAGCGAGCGAGGACGCCCCCGCGCGGCTCACGCAGGCGGTGGCCGCGCCGAGGGCGAGATCCATTTTCGCAAAAAATGGTTTTACAACGGCGGCCAGACCGAGCGCGGCATAAGCCGACTTGACTCGTTCAAAATCGTGGTTTCCAGTCAGGTGCAGCCACTGCCAATTTCGGTTGGCCAGCCGGGGCAAAGTGGAAAGAACTAGTTCATTCAAACCGCTGGCCCCCTGACTTCCGCCAACCACGAGGAGCGTGGGACGATTGGGTTCGAGCCCCAGTGCAATCCGGCAGGCAGCGGGATCCTGGCCGGCAGAATTCCGGCTCGAGGGGTTGGCCCGTAAAGCTAGTTGGGAACGTACGGGTGTTCCAGTGGTGACGGTTGTCTTTGAGGGTAACCGCGCAGCGGTCTCGGAAAAGCCGACAAATACCTCGTCCACGAAGCGAGCGAGGAACCGGTTCGCCCGGCCCGGAATGGTGTTGGACTCGTGCAAAAACGTTCGCGCACCCGCGGATTTAGCCGCCAGTATAGGTGGTGCGCTCGTGAAGCCGCCCATCGCCAGCACCGCGTGCGGCGCACGGTCTTGAAAAATTTTTCGCGCCAGCCGAAGTGAATTCCAGAAACTGCGGGCAAACGAAAAATAATTCCGGTTCTGCAAACCGACCGCAGGCAGCGTGAAAATTTCAACGCCCTGGATGGATTTAACCGCCTGCTGATCCACGTCCTTGGGCGAAATCAACAGCGCCACGGACGCCCCTTGACACAGTAACTCCTCAGCCACCGCAACCCCGGGAAAAAGATGACCGCCAGTTCCGCCACAGGCAATGGCAATGAAAGGCTTAGATTCCAACGTTGGATTCATGTTGCCGGGACGGCAAAAGGATTGGCTTTTCGCCTGGGAGTCTCGTCCGCGAAAACTTCGGCCGTGGAAATCGTATTCTGGTTGGCGCGGCGGGCCACGCTAAACAGGATGCCGACGCAGGTCAGCATCGCCAGCAGATTTGATCCCCCATAACTGATAAACGGCAGCGGGAGACCCTTGTTGGGAAGGGCGCTGGTTACCACGCCAATGTTGATGGCCGCCTGCAGACCGATCAGCAGCGTGACGCCAGTGGCGAGCATGGTGCCGAACATTTCACGGGCGTGCAGGGCAATATAAATACCGCAGAAGACAATCACCACAAACGCAACCACCACCAGCAAAGTCGCCACCAGGCCCAATTCCTCGCCAATGATGGAAAAAATGAAATCGGTGTGATGTTCCGGTACGAAACCCAGTTTTTGGCGGCCGTTGCCGAGACCCAAGCCCGTCCATCCTCCGGAGCCCAGCGCAATCATCGCCTCGTAAGCTTGGTAACCGACCCCGTCCTTATGCTGTTCCAAATCCCACCAGCTGAAAATCCGGCGCATCCGCATGGGATCATGAATGATGGAAACCGCGAGTCCGGCGACGGCTAGGAGAACGGGCGGAATGATGAACTTCCAACGCACCCCCGACAACAGCAACATGGAACCGCTGACAGCGGCAAGCAGGATGGTCGTCCCCCGATCTGGTTCACGAAAAATCAGCGCCAGCATGGCGGCAATGATGCCCATCGGAAATAAAACACCCCACTTGAAGGTGGGCATGTGGCGATGAAACCGGTCGCAATACCAAGCCAGGACGATGATCAGAGCAATCTTGCCTAGTTCGGAGGGTTGCAGGCGTACGCCGGGCAGGATGAACCATCGGTGGGCTCCGTTGATTTTTTTGGTCAGGCCGTGCGGCAGGGGCAGCAAAACCAGCACCAATAGAAACAGGGCGAAAAAGAAAAGCGGCCAGGCCGCTTTTTTGAGCACTTCATAATCAACGGAAGTCGCCGCCACACAAAGGATAAAGCCAAGCGCGCACCAGACCAATTGCGATTTCAGGTACTGGGCTCCCACTTGGGTCATGCTTGAACTGTAGAGCATCACCAACCCCAGCCCCAGAAGGGCTGCCACGCAAAAAGCAAGAATGGTGACGGCGACTCTCATGTCAATAGTTCCAATCTCCAACCGCTAAACGCCGACCGCTCGCGACGATCAGGTCGCGCCGGGCTATCCCGGGGCAGGAGCAGTGGTCGGGGCAGCCGGAGTAACCGGCGGCAATGCGGGCGCCGGAACCGGAGCCGACGGAGCAGGCGCAACGTCCGGAGCCGCCGATTCCGCCTTGGCAGGAATCTTCAGCTTCTGGCCCACCTTGATCTTGGTGGTGGAAAGGTTGTTCTCGGCTTCAATGGCTTTGACAGAGGTTCCAAAATGCTTGGCAATCTTGTGCAAGGTATCACCGGATTTGACCGTGTAGGTCGTGGCGGAACTAGTGTCAGCTCCCGTCGCGTCCGGAGCAGAAGCCGAAGTGATGCCCGCCGGAGCGGAACCTCCCGCCGGGATGATCAGTTTTTGCTTAACCTTAAGGTGCTTCGGATTGACGTCCGGGTTGGCCGCCTCAAGCGCCTTCAAGCTAACCCCGTTTTTCTTGGCAATCTTGCCCAGGGTATCACCGGCAACCACGATATATTCGGAGCCGCTGCCTTCAGGAGCAGTCGTATTATCGGCCTGCGGTGGGAGTGTGGCTTGAGGTTGGGGCACCACCGGCATCGTCGGAGGAGGATTGCTCACCACAGGCGTCACCGGCGGTTCATTGGTGTCGGCAATCGGAGGTGTATTGGTATCCGTCTGAATTGCCGGCACATTCGTATCCTGATCCGACGGGGGCGTAGTACTATTGTCCCCGCTCGTGTCCCGTTTGCAGCCCTGGATCAGCATGGCAAGCAGTCCAATGATGCCGACCGCGAGCGCGCAGGACACGCCGATTTTCAAGTTGGAACGACGTTTGGATTGCTGCTCGAGTAGCGAGCCTTTGGGAACGAACGGATTAGGATTACTCATGGATTTTTGGCGCGAATGCGTCCTTTCTTCGAGGGGGTTATTATGTTTTGATTTTTGCGCCGCGAAAATTTCCCTCGAAAAGTTTCGTGACGTTTTAAACTCATGCTGCCGTTTAATGGAGTAAAGCTGTCGCGGAAATGCCCGCCGGTGGAGTAACTGAATTCCCAGAATCGACCGCCTGCAATCGCGCGCCGCGCCGCATCCATTAAAAAACTTAACAACCAACGCGGTTGCGTGCAAGCAACAAAGCAGGGGTTACTTACGATTTTTTGATGTTTCATAAGTTTACCTCAATTTAAGGGTCGCCAACGCCACCACGGCACAAAGCACGCACAAGATGTAAAAACGCATCACCACCTGGGATTCGTACCAGCCCTTTTTTTCAAAATGATGATGCAAGGGGGCCATCAGGAAAATACGCCGGCCGGTGCCGGTCTTCCAGCGGGTAAGTTTAAACCAGCCTTTTTGCATAATTACCGAGACCGCCTCCGCCACGAATACACCGCCGGCAATCACCAGCACAAACGGCTGATGGATCAACACGGCAACAATCCCGAAAGCCCCGCCGAGTGCCAGCGATCCGGTGTCACCCATGAAAACCTGGGCCGGATGGCAGTTAAACCACAGGAAGCCGAGTCCCGAGCCAAGCAGCGCCGCGATAAAAACCGTCAATTCACCCGCGCCCGGCACATAAGGAATCTCAAGGTATTCCGAAGCCTTGATATTGCCCGCCAGATAGGTGATAAACAGAAAAACAAACCCAACGATCAATGTGCAACCGATGGCCAAACCATCCAGCCCGTCGGTCAGGTTGACAGCGTTGGAACTGCCCATGATCGCCAGCAGGACGACGACCACCCCCACCACAACTCCCACGTGGATGGGATATTTATAAAAAGGCAGCATCAAATCGGAGACCAAATTGCTGCTGATGGCGTGCTTGCTGCCCGCCAGGCGCAGCTCGCTTTTTGCCGGGAGATTCCAGAGATAAAAACCGACGAAAGAAGCCAGCAGGAATTGCACAACCAGTTTGACCCGCGGCGGCGTGCCAGCACCGCTCTGCTGAATGATCTTGGCGTAGTCGTCATAAAACCCAAGCCCCGCCAGTACTAGAACCGAAAGCAGTGTCAGTTCCACCTGCGCGTTCCACTGGGTCCACAGCATCGTTGAAATCAGCAGCGCAAGAATGATGAGCAATCCGCCCATGGTCGGCGTTCCTTTTTTGCTCAAGACCCGGGCCTGTAGGCCGCCCGCGGTTTCAGCCTTGTCGTCGTATTCCTGGCCAAATTTCAGTTGTTTCAACCACCGGATGACCTTGGGGCCCAGCCACCAGGAGATGATGAGCGCCGTGACTGCCGCCCCCGCACTGCGGACGGTGATATAGCGGAACAGCCGCAGGAACGACAAGCGGGACTCCCACTCCGATCCGTGCGACCAATCCAACAGCCATTGGCTTAGCAAATACAACATCTCAGTTTTTCTCCGTCTTTAAGCTCTCCGCGATGCGTTCCAGCCGCGCCGACCGCGAGGCCTTCAACAAAACCACATCACCCGTTTTCAAAAATTTTTTAACCGCGACAACCGCGGACTCAACATCGGCAAACTCGATGACCCGCTTTAATCCGGCAGCCCGGGCGGCCTGCGCCGTCCCCGCCGCCATGGGACCCACGGCGAACAATTGACCGACGCCCAACCTCGCCGCATGCCGGCCTACTTCCGCGTGGGCCGAGGCACTGTGTATGCCCTGTTCGCCCATATCGCCAAGTACCGCCACCCGACGGCCTTGCAGAGGCAAATCGCACAAGGTTTCGAGCGCGGCGATCATGGAATCCGTATTGGCGTTATACGCATCGTCTAAGACCCGGACCCCATTGGCTTCCCAGAATTGCATGCGCATTTTGGGAGGGGGACAATCGGCCAATCCGCTTGCAATTTGAGCATATTTCAGACCAAGTTCCGCAGCCAAAGCAATTGCTAACAACGCATTGGAAACTTGATGCCGGCCAAGCAAGTTGAGGCGATATTCCCCATTTAACAAGGTTTCCGGGCCGGTCGCCTGAAAAGTGGAGCCGCCTTTATCAAGGCGAAGCTTGGTGGCCCGCCAGTCGTTTCTTTCTCCAAAACCGGCCCGAATGACCCGTGCCCGGGTACGGGAAGCAAGCTTTTCCGCCCATTCACCATCGCCGTTTAAGACCAAAACCCCATCAGCGGGTAATAATTCCCCCAACCAGCCTTCTTCCACCGCCACGCCGTTGAGATCCCCAAAAAACTCCAAATGCTCCCGCCCAATATTCGTAATGACGCCAAACTTCGGGGCGATCAACTTCACCAAGGGTGCCAGTTCCCCGGGGTGGTTTGTACCAACCTCAAACACCGCCACCTGATGCGATTTTTGTAGCCGTAACAATGTCGTGGGCACCCCAATGTCGTTATTGAAACTCGCCTCGCTCCAAAGAGTGGACAATTGCTCACGCAGGATGGAAGCGAGCAGCTCCTTGGTGGTCGTTTTGCCGTTCGAGCCGCCCACGGCTGCGACCGGAATATCAAAATCCCTCCGGTATATCCCCGCCAGCCTGCCTAGAGCAACCCTGACATCGTCCACGGCCAGTAAAGCACAAGCAGGCAGGGGAGAAGGCAGCTTTTTGTTCTCTACCACCACCGCACTAACGTGCTTGGCAGCAACCTCTGCCAGAAAATTGTGCCCATCAAACTTTTCGCCCCGGATAGCAAAGAAGACATCGCCTGCCTTCACCTGGCGCGAATCCGTGCTCACCCCAAGCGCCATCAGCTCCGGCAGGCCGGATATGATTTCGGCGCCGCAGGCTTCGGCAATGTATTTTAAGTTTCTTGGCTCCACAAAATTATCTCAAAAGCAAGGTTCGCCGCCCGTTCAACTTGGCCCGGGAAGTTGTCACCCCAGCGCTGCGCTTTCCGAACCTCAGACGATCAATATTGTTGAGCGGCGAAGTTTTCATTGGATGCCCTGGTTGTGCGGTCGGGATTCAGCCATTATTGGCGGCGGGTTGGTCATCAGTCCCGGGTCCGGCGGGATGTTCAAATAACTGGCACATCGCTCCGCGATATCCTTGAACACCGGGCCGCAAACCTTGCCGCCGTAATAACCTTCTTTGGGCTCATCCATGACGACAGAAATACAGAGCTGCGGATCATCTGCAGGAAAGAATCCGATGAAGGACGAGATATATTTCCCCGGAACATACGCACCGTTCTCCGCCTTTTGGGCAGTGCCAGTCTTGCCCGCCACCACGTAATCTTTCATCGCGGCGCCTTCAGCCGTGCCATCCTTCGTGACCACCGTTTTCAGCGCTTGGATCATTTCGCGGCAGGTTTCTTCGCTGACCACTTGACGAACCTTTTCAGGCACATATTGCTGAATTATTTGGTGATTCTCTCTTTGCAAGCGGTTGACAATCATGGGGCGCATCAGCCAGCCATGGTTCGCGATCGCCGCCATGGCCATGATCATTTGCAAACGGGTCACGGCGACTCCGTGTCCCATCGGGATTTGGGCAATCGAGACCTTGCTCCAATCCTTGACAGGATATAGAAAACCACGCGCCTCACCTGGCAAGGCGATGCCGGTCCGCCGGCCAAAACCGTAATCCGAAGCATAGTTGTAAAGATTTTGCTCACCCAGCCGGATGCCGATTTTGGCTGCGCCAATGTTCGAAGATTTGGTGATAATGCCTTCGGTGGTCAACATTCCGTACGGCTCGTGGTCATGCAACACGTGGCCGGCAAAAGCGAAATGGCCGTTTTCACAGTTAAACTGGTCAGAAAGTGTGACCGCTCCACTGTTGAGGGCGCCGGAGACGACGACAATTTTGAATGTGGAACCTGGCTCCATGATGTCGGTGATCACCCGGTTGCGCGTTTCCGGAGTAATGGTCGACGGACGGTTCGGGTCAAAATTCGGCAGCGTCGCCATGGCCAGGATTTCACCGGTGCTTGGCCTCATGACGATGCCGGTAATGCTTTTGGGATTATGCGTCTTCATGGCATCAGCCAAAGCACCTTCAACAATCAGCTGCACCGCAGAGTCGATTGTGAGGACCACATCGGCCCCGTTACCGGCGGCCAAATCTTCATTCCGCAAAGGAACCAGTTCATGCTGAGCGCGGTCAATGCGGGTCACCAGCAAGCCTGGTGTGCCGGTAAGATTGGTGTTCAAGGTCATCTCAATCCCATCGCGCCCGACCATTTGGGAAATGTCCTGGCCGTCGACCGTCTGCTCCTCGGACCCGCAAAAGCCGATCACCTGCGCGGCAAGTGCGCCGCTGGGATAGTTCCGCTTCTGTTCTGATTCGGCGAAAACCGAGCTTTGCCGCAACATTTCATAATGCGCACGGTCACCGCGGGACAATTTTTTCTCATCCAGCCCAAAATCCAGATTCGTCAGTGCCGCCTGGAGGCTTTGCCAGGTCGCCTCCGGAATGTCGTGCGCCAGCCGCACGTAATGAAGATCGTTGGTGAACAGGTCTCCCTGCTCATCTTTGGTGACTAACTTATGGGGGGTTAATTTCTCGAGGATTGCGGCCTCACCCATCGGCAGCCAGGCAGCGAGAAAATGAGCCACGGCCGGGGCCTGATCCCCGATCAGGGCGGGATCGGCGCAGACCGTTTTCACCGTGACGGTGGTGGCCAGTGGAAAGTTATTAATATCCAGAATATTTCCGCGCCGCGGAGCCTCGTAGTAGGCGCGGCGGGTATTCTGGTCCGCCAGCCGTGACAACTCATCATGGCGCAATACTTGCAAATCAACGAGCCGATAGCCCAGCCCGCTGAACGCCAGGCTGATAAACACCAGCAGCAGCAGCGCACGCTTGATTAGCAATTTGTTCTTCATCCCCACATTCTCCCAAAATCATTATTAAAACGGCCAGCCGCCCGTGGCGATCGGTTCCTCACCCGACGGCGTCACGAGCGGCGGCCAAATTATTTTTCCTACTGGATCAGTTCGCTCTCCGACCGCCCCGCAAATTGTCGTGCCGGCTGGTTGGGCAGCGGCGGCAGCTCATTCAACCATACCATCTGCCCCGGCTGCTCCGGGCCCAGGCCCAGGCCCAATTTTTGGGCGCGCTGCTGAATCATCCGCTGTGACCCCAGTAAATCATACTGGTTGACCAGCAGGTAATTGTCGTCCTTAAGCTGCGACAATCTTCTTTCACGATCCGAGATTTGCCGACCCAAACGAATGATCTCATTCTTTTGCCAGACATACCCCACCGCGGAACCGCAGAACAAAAAGCAGAGCAAAACCACTTTGATCACCGGTCCAAAGTGAATTGCCGCCGACTGGTTTTTTCGCTGCTTGGCCATTTTAAATTTTTTCCATCACGCGCAATTGCGCGCTGCGGGCGCGCGGGTTTTCCCGCAGCTCCGTTTCCCCGGGCAGAATTGCCTTGCGCGAAACCAATTTCAGTTCCGGTACCACCGGTTTGCGCAATTCCGGCACATCTACCCCGCCCTCGAACGTGTAATCCCGGCTTCGCTCCCGGCCGAATTCTTTTACCATCCGATCCTCCAGCGAATGGAACGTGATCACCGCCAGCCGGCCAGCCGGCCGCAAAAGGCTCACTGCCACCGCCAGTCCCTGCTTCAAGGATCCCATTTCATCGTTCACCGCAATCCGCAGCGCCTGAAAAACCTTGGTCGCCGGATGCGCTTTTTTTCCCGCGCGCGGATTAATCCGCTCCATGAGCTCCGCCAACTGCTTCGTTGTGGTGAACGGGCGCTGTGCCCGATCCAGGACTATGGCCCGCGCCAGCCGGCGCGAATCCCGCTCCCCGCCGAATTCCCAAAAGATCGCCGCGAGTTGCTCCGCGCTCTCACCGTTCACCAGATCCGCTGCTGTCAGCCGCTGCCGGTCGTCCATCCGCATATCCAACGGACCTTCCTGCTGAAAACTAAATCCGCGCTCCGCGTGATCCAACTGGGCTGAACTCACACCCAAATCTAATAGTACACCATCGCAGGATTTCAACGGCACCCAATCCGCCAGCCCCGTATAATTGCCCCGGCGAATCTCAAATCGGCCCGCAAACTCCGGCGTCAACCTCACCCGCGCCGCCTCAACCGCGACGCCATCGCGATCGCACCCATACAGCCGTCCAGTCTGCGAACTCGCGGCCAGCATTTGCGCTGCGTGACCAGCTCCACCGAGCGTCCCGTCGGCGTATTGTCCGCCCGGCCTCGGGTTCAGCGCGGCCAGCACTTCCGCCACCATCACTGGTTTGTGAATGAATTCGGGCACTGCGCATTTTAAAATGTTTCAGGCGGTCTCAAAACGGCGTTCGGCAAACATTTCCAGCGGCTCGCGGCCCGGTAATAACCTCGGCGCCTCCACCGCAGTCAGGGTGCGCGACTTGACCGGCACCACTTCCACATCTGCATCCGAAAGATCGTTGTGCAACACCTTCACCGCTTGCAGCGAGAGTTCCACCTGCACCGGCTTGGACGGTTCTGCAGTTGGCGTCTCAGGTCTGCGGAACGGATTGATCAAGTCCGCCCAATTGGACGCCCTCGCAGGCTTTGCCATCGCCGCAGCTGGAACGGTTCCAGCCCTGGCCTTCACCACCGGTTTGGCCAACCCTGCTTCCGGCGCTGCCGCGGGCGCCATCGGGACCGAAGCTCCGGCGCTTTTTGGCTCAAACGGATTCTTATCCGAGTTGAATTTGGGCAGATACACCCGCTTGTCCCTTCGGTAAGAGACCACGCGGCACCCGTCAAAAAAACTTTTACCCGCACCCAGTAATTTTCCAAGATTCATAGATTAATTACTCCATCATTTCGAAAGCCCTGGGCGAAAGCACCGTGTCCATGGCCTCCACTTGTTCATAGCGCGCCGGGTTCCAAATCTCAAACCGGTCGATCATCCCGACCAGCACCGCCTCGTCCTTGATCCCCGCCGCGACCGCCATTTCGTCCGGCAAACAAATCCGACCCGCCTTGTCCAAGGTCACCTGCACCGATTTGCTGCCAACGAACCGTTTCAGAATAACTTTGCCCGGGTCACTGTTTGGCATCGCATCAATATCCGCCGCCAACTTCGCCATTTTTTCCGGCGGCAACACCCGCAAACAGGTCCCAGCCTGATGTTTTGGCCAGACTACAATCGTCAACTCCACCCCCTCCTCCTCCGGCCGCCACTTGGCAGGTATCTGCAAACGACGCTTCTCATCAACCCCATGTTTAAAGGTTGAATTGTAATAAGTCGGAGCCGCGCTCATTTATTCACCGGAATCTAAAAAACGGGGATTTGCCCCACATCGACCCCTTTTTACCCTCTTTGCCCCACCCAAGTCAACAAAAAAGTCCCGATATTATCGGGGGTTATGCGAAAGTTGTTCACAATTCATTTTCATAATCGCGAATTGTCAATGATCCAAGCCACAGTTTAGGCTGGCACCGTGCGAACCACTGAATTTCGCTTTGACCTGCCTCCGGAACTGATCGCCCAAGTACCGGCGGCGGAGCGTGATCAATCGCGATTGCTTGTCTTACACCGGACCGAGCGTCGCTTGGAACATCGCCGCTTTCAAGATCTTCCGGGCTATTTGCGGAAGGGTGATGTTTTGGTGTTGAACAATTCAAGAGTTATCCCGGCCCGGCTGCATGGCATTAACGCCAAAAGCGGTGGCCGGTTTGAAATGCTGTTGCTGGAGGAAACCTCCACCAATTCCTGGTGGTCAATGCTTCGCCCCGGAAAACGGGCTCCAGCGGGAACCCGGATCAAGCTGTTGGACCGTGCCGGCCAGCCGACGGAAATCACGGCAACCGTCACTGAGGTGAATGACGAAGGGCATCGAAAACTCCAGTGGTCCGGTACGAACAACCTCTTCAATGAACTCGAGCGTTTCGGAGAAATTCCACTGCCTCCTTACATTGAGCGCAACGGCGAGCCACTCGATGATATGTCACGGTATCAAACGGTCTATGCCGGGCCAGCCGGATCGGTCGCCGCTCCTACTGCAGGCTTGCATTTCACGCCAGATATCCTCTCCCAAATCCGGTCACGCGGAGTAGGAATCGAATCCGTGACGCTGCACGTGGGCGCCGGAACCTTTCTTCCCGTGAAGGTCGAGAACGTGGCTGATCATAAGATGCACGGGGAAAGATTCTCAATTGGACAGGCGACGGTGGAAGCGGTTAATGCCGCCAAGCAATCCGGCAACCGGGTTGTCGCCGTGGGCACCACAGCCACGCGCGCGCTGGAAACTTGCGCCCTTCAGAATGAAGGAAACCTTGGTGTTTACGCGGGTAAAACCGAGATCTTTCTTTATCCTCCGGCGCAATTTCGGGTCGTGGATGCGCTGCTTACCAATTTTCATTTGCCGGAATCTACCCTGCTCATGCTGGTGAGTGCCTTTGCGGCACCAGGCGAGAAAGACCTGGGCCGCCAATTCATTTTATCCGCCTATGCCGAGGCGATCCGTGAACGTTACCGTTTCTATAGTTACGGTGATGCCATGTTAATTCTATGAGTTCGCTCCCGAAAATAAAAGAGAATGGCCGACCTTATGTCCTGGTCAACATGGCTATGACCGCAGACGGTAAAATTGCGACGGTTAACCGGGCTGTGCATTCCTTCGGGAGCCCTCGTGATCTACACCACTTGTATGAATTGCGCGCGACGACTGATGCGGTGATATGTGGTGCCAGGACCATTGAAATCTCCCGGAGCATTCTGGACAACGGCGGTGAGTTGTTTACGCGCCGGCGAATTAAACAAGGCCTGGCGGAGCACAACTTGCGCGTCATCGTGACCGGCAGCGGTAGCATTAATTTGAAAGCAGAGATTTTTCGCACACAAATCTCCCCCATCATCATTTTGACCACGGCCAGGATTTCCCCAACCAAACTGAACCGGCTGCAAAAAGTCGTTCAGGAAGTAAAAATTGCCGGACAAAATGAAATTAATTTTCCCGCTGCTTTGCGTTGGTTGCGAAAAAAATGGAAGGTGGAACGACTCCTTTGCGAAGGCGGCGGAGAATTGAACTCGGCAATGTTCGCCTCTGATTTGGTGGATGAAATCCACGTGACGATTTGCCCCCGAATCTTCGGAGGGCGGACTGCGCCGACCATTGCAGACGGCAAGGGATTACCGACTTTGGATTTGGCAAAACAATTTGAATTAAAGTCTTTTCGACGCTCAGGAGCCGAGTTGTTCACAGTGTTTTTACGCTGCAATTCAAGTTAGTTCCACGTGCAGGAATTGCCCAAAGCCAGGAGCAATAAAAAGAAAACGGGCGGGTTTTGTTAGAAACCCGCCCGTGTGTATTCTAAGTCAGAAAGTCCCGATCAATTACGGGCTAGTGATTTGGTAGAACCGCGTCGGCACAGTCGACACGGACGAGTCGCTAAACTGATAAATACCAGGCAGCCCTTCAACCGGATGCCCAAGGTTCACCCAATGGCTAAACGGAGTGGTCACGTTGGTTGTGCCCCAGACAGTGAAGTCCGCACTGCCGCCGGGCGCGTTGATGAAACCGAACTGGAACGTGGCCGACGCTCCGACACCGGTGATGTGCCCCGAATTCTTGGTAATGAGAATAGGCTTGATCGGCGTGAAGCCCGTCACGCTATTGCTCGACACCGGCGCAAACGCAATGCCCCTCAAAGAAGATTGCGAAGAAACGGTGTAGAGAACGTTCGTCGCTGTCAGGTTGATGGGTTGATTCCAAGCCGATGAATCATGAACCATGACCACACTGTTGCCTGGTGCAGCGCCGCCCCCTGTAGTATAATAGAGGTCTACCCCGCCATTGACATTGGTAACGGCACACAAGCCGTCGCCACCATTGGCGGTGCCCCACGGGATCGGAGTCGGAGGAGGTTCGCCAGGTCCGCTGAAAGTCATGCCAGCAGGAGCCCATTCTTGTTGCAGCGAGGTGCCGTCGATATTTCCCGTGTAGTAATACTTGTAGATCGCACCAGAAGTGGTGTTCGTCCCGTCGATGTAATAGACGACATCGTAAATGTTGCCATTATTCCCTGACCGGAGCATATAGAAATCCAACACATTGCCGTCCGGCAGGAACCCTTCCAGCGGGAACAACGACTGGCTGCCATTGGCAGGTGCACCCGGAATGGGAGCCGGCGAGCCGAGGGGCTGCGGGACGATTGCAATTACAGTGGCAGTAGGATCCGAGCCGCCTTCCTGTTGCAAAGCATATACCGTTCCGCCAAAGCTCTTCAGCGAACGAACGTTGGCTCCGTTGGCCGCAGTGTAGCCAATGTAAGCGTTGTTGGTGGTTTCGTCGTTCATAAAGACCCCACCCTTGTCACCCATGTAGAAGTTCGTGTCGTCAATTGTGACCGCGCTACGAGCCTGATCCGTATCTTGTCCGTCGCCAAGGTAGGTGGTTTGCAGAACATAGTTCCCTTTGTAATCAAATGTTCCTGCTCCACGCGGGTTAAGGGCGGTCACGTCAGAGACCGTCGAATCACCAGTCAAAGCAGCACTGAAACATACCAGCGTACCGTCATCACTGTCCGCCAGGCGACCAGCCGAGGCGGAGCTGGTTTGGCGCAAGGCATTCGATCCAGTCGCAGGTACAGGAAAGATGTTAAAGGGCACCGAATTCGAAACCTTTGAACTCAATTCGAGCATGCTAAAGGTCGAGTTTGCGGTTACCAAATCTTCCTGTTCGACCGCCAAATCACCGGGGGTAAATCCGCTCGTCGAAGGCGCGGGAATGTTAAAGTTGGATGAAGTCAGAGGTGAGTAAGTCAGACCAGTCACCGAAAACGTGATGTTTGCACCAGAAACAGCGGCTGAACTGGTGGCTGACAAATTGGTGAAAACTGATATGCCATTGGTCAAGACCACCGTGACACCACTGCCGGCCCCAAAACTCCAGGCGCCATTTGGGGTGGCCGTAACCGAGGCCACCACACCAGCCGTCCCGCTGGACGTGATGTTGTTGTATTGATCAACGATCACCAACTCAGGTTGTGTCACCAACGTACCGCCATTGCCGGTAGGAGCCGCAGGCTGCGTGCTCAAAAGCAATTTTGCAGGAACACCAGCTGCAACCGGTTGATTCACAAAGTCAAAGCTGTATCCGGTCGCACCAATCGCGAAGGTTACCAAACCGGCAGTTTGCAATAGAGTTGAGGCTGACGGCGTGAAGACAATCTGGCCAGCGCTGATTGAATAAGCAGATGGAGACAACGTCGTGCCGTTGGCTTTGATCCCAGTGATGGCTCCGCGCCAGGCGAGGCTATCGGTGAACGTAACCGTATATGGGGCATCCACCGTGGCATTCGCAGCCGCGGTAATCGTCGGCGGAGTCAAGGATGCGGAGGCGGGAATACCGCCAATAATAATATTGTCAAAACGCCAGTTGCCAGAACTATTGTTCAAGGCGCTACCGGTACTGTTGACACAGGAAACTCCCGTGGAGGCGTTGACAAATCTAAGCGCAAACTTCGAATTGTTTGCGGCTGCGGGATCGGAAATGGTAGCTGTTAAATTGGTGTACCATTGCTGCCCCGATATGCTTGAACTAATATAGTATCCGGTAACCGAATTCGCATCCGAGCCGGTATTTTGCACGAGCGTAACACCAGCGATACCATCGCTTCCCGTACCGGCTTCGGCCGCGGGAATGGTAATTGGAATATTTTTCCAGGTAATCCCGTCCGTGGTGTATTGAAGCTGGAGATTGGCCTCGCCTTGCGTAGTCAAATACCAGTCAAAACCGACGTGGATATCAGAATAACCCGTGGTGTCCAAATCAATCTGCGCGCCCTGCGTGCCAACTGGAGCCGTGGAGGTCCAGCCATTGCCCGTCTTGCCACGAACGCGGAAAACCAAGGTTGTATCAGCAATACCATTTGAACCCGTGTCGCCGCTTACACCTTGAGTGACATCCGATGCGTTCGTTGTCCCACCACCGAAAAGTTGCATGCCGATGGGGTTAAGCGCAACAACGCCAGCCGCATTATTCAGGCTAGGAGCCGGATTTGTGGTAATAGCTTGGGGCAGGTTATCAAAGGTCCAAGCGACGATGGTCGAAGGAGAAATTGCGACGCCGTTGAGCGCGATGTTGTCAAAACGCCAATTGCCAGAGCTGTTGTTCAGCGCTGCGCCATTTGCCCCGACACACGCGATGCCAGTCGACGCGTTGACCATTCTTAGTCCGAAATTTGGATTGTTGGCAGCCGCCGGATCAGTGATGCTCGCTGTCAAGTTGGTGATCCATTGCTGTCCATTGGCCGGTAAATGGACGTAAAAACCCTGAACAGAATTCGGATCCGTGCCGGAAGTGTTGTCCACGAAAGCACAATACGTTCCCGCTTGAGCAGAAGGAATTGTAATCGCAATGTTATGCCAATTGGCGCCATCGGTGGTGTATTGAAGTTGCAAATTTGCTTCACCTTTTGTCGTTGCATACCAATCAAACGTAACTAGCAGATTGCCATACCCTGTGGTGTCCGCGTTGACCTGTATACCTTGGGTGCCGACCGGAGCCTGACTCGACCAACCGTTTGCAGCAGTAACTCCTTGTGCGCGAATGCGCCATACCTGGGTATAGTTGGTGATGCCATCCGTGCCCGTATCACCACTTGCACCTTGAACAATGTCAGGATCGTTGGTCCCGTCATTCGGCGTCGGGTAGATGCCCATGCCCAAAGCACCTATCGTCACCGCACCGGAAGAATTATCAACGGTTGGAGTTGGATTTGGGTCATAATTGGTAATCGCCGTGTTTTCAAAATCCCACAGTGCAATCGTGGTCTGGGCATGAGCGGCGATGCTGAACATCACGGCCAAACCCAAGAGAAGGTTGGTTAGCAAGGTTGTTTTTATTACGAATGGTTTTTTCATTTGTTAATGTGTATTGATTATTGATTTGCCTAAAATCGAGCAGTTATTAAAACCCAAGCCTGTTACGAACAGAGGTCTGAAATGTTACATTTGGGTGACACTGGGAGACCCAGCTTTTTTCCACTTGCTTTAATCTTTTTTGCCCGTCGGGAAAACCCCAAACCTCTGTCGGAGGTGTGCTAAAACTTGATGTCTCCGGAAATGGAATTCCTTCACCTAGCAAGCAACGTTTCGGTTTGGAATAGGATTCGTTTGCAAGCGAAGCGAGCAACGCCCGCGATCGAGTGAAGGGTGAAGAGTGCAACGGTCACAAGCTGTTCCAAAGCTCTGTCGCCGTTGCGACTTGTCGCCTAAAGAACGATACAGCATTGAGCCGCTCCACCTCGGACAAGCCTCGGACAGCGCTGAGGTCGCTTAACGGTTAAAAAAAACTCCGTGTCCGATTTCCCAGTCGAAAAATAGGCAATCATAAACCTTTGCTGGCTGCCCCAAGGCAGGAGTCGAGGAACCCGACGTTTGTCACACAATCGTCACAATCCCGTCAATTGTTTGTGACACAGCTTGTGCACAATAGGCCACTCCGGATGGAAAGTGTCACGTGCAGAGGGATTTATAATTGAGAGACCGTTTAAATAGCAAATTATGATTTTGAACCAGAAGAAAAAGTGTGGTTTTACTTTGATCGAACTGCTGGTGGTCATCGCCATCATCGCCATTTTGGCGGCCATGCTGCTGCCGGCACTCGCCAAAGCCAAAGCCAAAGCCCAGCAAGCGGCTTGCCTGAGCAACATGAAACAGTGGGGTCTGGCCTCGACGATGTATGTTGACGACAATAATCAGTATTATCCCTGGCCAAGATACCAAGTCAGCCAAACGCTCACCCAGGATAATCCCACCTGGGAACAAGTCGTGAGCTTTTACGACTTAGGTCAAGGAAACGACGTGTATTTTAACACTTTGCCTTCTTATGTGGCGGGCAAACCGTTATTTGCCTGGGCGGTTAATCCCCTCGGCTTTGCCAGCCTCAACTCCATTTTCACTTGCCCGAGCGCGGTGTCCCAAGGGATTTCTCCCGTGGACGCCAATCCGAATCACGGATGGATGAATCCCGCGATCCGTCCGTTGTTTGATTATGGGATGAATTCGAAATCGCTGGCAAACGAGCCGTCAAACGCCAAGCTCAGAGCCTCGATGATCGTCCATCCCTCGGCTTTCGTTAATTTTTCGGATGTCCGGGATCGTTCTGATGACTCTCCTTTTTATGGCAGCTCGGCAAACCAAACAGACTTGGCAACGCCTCATTGTTACACCACCCGCTTTTCAGCCCGTCACAATCAGGGTAGTAACATCACATTTTCCGATGGCCATGCCGCCCGTTTTAAATACAGCTACGTGGTGGCCAACGGCATATCGAATCCCAGCCTTAGTGCCGGCCATGACCCAGGCAATCCTGACATCAACTGGGACTGCGACGGCAATATCGTTCCTTGATGCTCCCCTGATTCCGGTGTTTGATGGTGAGCCATGCGGAAAAACCAGGATTTTTGCTTCCTGGGTTAGCAAGTATGCTTGTTTTTTGCCTGAACCCTTCCGCCGCCGGAATTGTCATCTTTCACTGGTTTTAGGCCGGCCGGCCAATACCCACTTGCTCCTGAACGGACATTTAATGCGCAGACCGCCGCTCCATCCTGAGCCAATTTATTCACAACCCTCACTGCACCGGATTTAGATTAAAACGCTTTTGCGCACCTGGGAAATTCGAAGTAGAGTCCTGCCAGCGAAAGGGTTTTCAACCCAATTAAGTAACTTTTCAAAATTCTCTTGAACTTCGCACGTTACGTTTTGATGTAAATTAATCAAAAAACCGGATTACCTTGGCAATCCCAATTGATGTCGTAGCGACCCGGATCTTTACCGGGCCCGGCGATGGCACCTGTGTAGAGCTGAACGGTACCGTCGGAAACCACATAATCGTACTTATAGTGAGCAGCGTGTCCATCGCTGAAGGTAATATTGCCGCCACCGTTATGCCGCGAGGAAAAACGCGTCGTGTAACCGTGCGGAGTGGCTAAAACAACCTGGTTTTGAGGTGTGCCATGGTAAGGAGACTCGGCGGAGCGGTTACGGATATCCGAAAACAGGACAAAATACGAGGGATGTGCCACCATTTTGGTAGTGAGTACGGTTACGTTTGCGTCGCTAATCTGTATATTGGACAATGCTTTGGAGTTCATTCCGTAAGAGAAAAGAGGGCGGACACCGGGAATCATGTCATATTCGTCAGTACCGGCTACGGCGTCCCGCTTGTCAATCCCCTGGCCGTAAGCGGTCGGACAGCTAAAAATGGACTTGGAGCCATAAAAATCAGTCGGATTCCGAGCCCAATCATACATCGTTTTGCCGCCCACGTATGAAGGCAGAGCATTGAACCACACGTCGTCCCCCTCAGGAGGAGTGTTATAATGATAAGTGGGAATGGAAAGCCAGGACGGGTTATCCTGGTCTACGCTTGAAGAATAATTATCCTGATATCGCGGATAGGGAAAAGTCTGGTTATTGTCGTCAACATACATCGTATCAGCCAGACCCCATTCTTTCAAATTGCTCAGACAGGCGGCTTGTTGCGCCCTCGCTTTGGCTTTGGCCAGCGCAGGCAGTAGCATGGCCGCCAGAATCGCAATGATGGCGATGACCACCAGCAATTCAATTAAAGTGAATCCACCCTCGCTTCGACGATTCACGTTCATGGTTGTTGTTTTAAGCACCTTCTCAAGTTGATTGGAGGAATAACAGTTTCAAAGCATTGATTGTTGCGGACATTTGTTACATCCGAGTGTCCCGATTGTTACAATGACGCAACACATTTCGATTGCCATTTGACGCCGCCCAAAACATCTGATTCAACTTTTATTTGCCTTCCACCAAAGGGACTAAATGCATATCCCGGATCGCTGCCAGGCAGAGAGTAGGTTTTAAATTAAACCGAATTATTCCACTCCTAAATATTAAAATAACTCAAATCCGCGCCTTATTCCGATCCGGCTGCGGCCAATTTCGCCGAGCCATTCTAAAGCTTTTACGACGAACCAAACCCAATCCCCATAAAGTTCACGCAATTGTCTCATAGACGACATCCTGTCGTAGCATAAAAAGCATATGTTTCAACTTCGGAAGTTTGCAACACTCGACCAATTATACTCGGAACCGTTCTCAAACATAACGAAATCAACAACTCATGAAAATAAAATCAATACTAGCAATTGCGGCTTCCGCCGTGTTTTCGCTAGCGGCCGCTCAAGCTCAAATTACGCTGACTGCGTGGACCTTTGACAACTCAGCAGTGGGATTCAATTCCAACCCCTCGCCGTCAACCGGGCTTGGAACCGCCAGCGCCCTGGGCATGGGTAACAGCTTTAACAACACCAACAGCGTCAGTCGTCCCGACATTCAAAGTCTCGCGGGCAGTTCAGGCGGCGGCCCAAACAGCTGGCGAATTCGCGGCTTCAGCACTCTTGCCGGTCAAGGAGGCAATGGATGGTCCACCAACGCACCGATCGGAACTCAGGGCGCTCAATTCTCTGGCAGCACGTTGGGATATTACCAAGTTCAAGTTTCTTTTGATGTTTATGCCACGGCGGACGCGGAGGCCAATCTGCAAGTGCAATATACCACCGATGGCAGCAATTATTTAAACGCCACGATCACTTCGGCAGGCTCCGACGTCATTAATTTGAATTCCAACCCTTCCGACCTCAACACTGTGGCTGGCTCTTACGTTCAATTGGTTAGCGGCTGGAACAATCAAATCGTGATTAGTTTAAGCGGTATTGCTGCCGTGGATAACAATCAAAACTTTGCCATTCGCCTCGTAAATGCTTCCACCGGCACCGACTGCGTGGATACGACTGGCGCGATTTATAACAATACCTCCGGCAGTTGGACGTTCGACAACGTCAAGATCCAAGGTACGTCAATTGACACAGTTGCCGAGTGGACATTCGAAAGCGAAAACAACAACTCCGGGAATGGGGGGATCGTTTACACAAATACGATACCTGAAATCGGCGGAGCAACGGCCGGCCAGGCCTACTCGATTGGCTTTAACAACAGCTACGTTTACAATGGTGGAGAAGGAATTGGCAGCGTTGACATTTCCGATGTCCTGACTCAACCCGGTAGTTCTTCCGGCGCTGCCGGCCCCAACTGCTGGCGCGTGCGCGGAGGCAATAACGGCAACGGTTGGAATTCGCAGGCCCCCATTGGCACCCAAGGGGCAGAATATGACGCGAGCACCGCAGGATATTCCAACATTGTGGTTACTTTTGACCTTTATTTCACAACCCAGGGTGAGGTCAAGATGTGCGTTCTCTACACCACCGACGGCTGGATTACCACGAACATCGCCCAGAACCTTTCCTATGGCTCACAGCTCTCCTTCATCCACACCAACACCACTAGTGCTAATACTGTGGCAGGCACCTATTTCTGGGAAACCACCGGCCAGAATTGGTACAATGACATGGTTGTTGACTTTACGGGAATCCACGCGGTGGAAAACAATCCCTTGTTTGGTATTCGTATCGTCAATGCCGCCACCGGGGCGGATGTTTTGAATTATCTGGGGGCACCCTATAATAACTCATCCGGCAACTGTCGTTTTGACAACGTTGCCATCAGTGGCTCCGCGGGCAACACCCCTCCGGTAATTTCTTACGATCCAACCGCGACAGAGGATGGTCCCTTCACTAATACCTTCATCGATAATCCGGCTTGGCGCACAAATATCAGCGCCATTTTTGCAAATGGCTTGATTCTGACGAATTCAGCATATAACACCACGGTTCCGGGCGAAATAATCTTTACGCCCGCGAATTCCACGGCGCTTCAGTCAAGCGGCCTCAAAAACTTTGTCATTTTATCGAAAAGCTTTGGTACGGCCCGCATAGCCCAGCCGATTGCCCCCGGAGTGGCTACCCAATTATCGATTGTCAATCCGCCCTCCGGACCCACTGCCAGCGGTGGCACCTTCGTTCAAAACCCCTTCTTGATCGTCGGCGATCGATACGGCAACGGCACAACCAATCCTTATTCCAATGTTTCGGTTAGCGCATCGGTGGGTGGTTCGAGAGCCTGGACTTTGGGCGGCGACACAAACCAGACCTCGGTCAACGGCTTGGTTTTGTTCACCAACCTCACGGCCACGGTCAACGGATCCACAGCCGTCGCCAATGCTTATATTACCTTCGCCATTACTGGCTATAGCCCGGAGTCGGTCACCAATTCCGGCGTTTTCAACATTGGTGCCCCTTCCGTTCCCTTCTCCCCGGGTAATCTGGCCGTGCTCCAAGTCGACTCAGTCAAAGGTAACAGCGTTTTGGGAATTGCCGACAACAGCACCTTCAGCATCATCGAGCTCAACCCCTCGGTCGCAGCTCAAACCAAGCCAGTCAATACCGTCGCCATCAGCGCGACGGGAACAAATGGTTTGCGCTTCTCCGACGCCGGCGCCACCGGGCGGCTGGCACTTAGCGACGATGGCACTTTGATTTGCTTCGGGGCGTTCGTTGATAATAGTGCGGCCACTCCCGATGAAACTCTCAATCTTAACCGCGAGGCAGCAGGTATCAATTATGACGGCGTCGTTTCAAACGGACTGTTTTACACGTCCATTACGTTGGGCGGCAGCGAAGCCCGCTCGGCGGTCATACTTGGCGATGGCAGCGGTAACTGGATCGCCAATGATAAAGGTGGCCTTTACGAAGGGAGCATCGGGAGCGGAATTCTGCCCCAACCCAATCTGAATGCATACAACAACGTCGTGGTGAAATCCTTTGGCGGAAATCCTTGGGTCGAAACCCAAAAGGCGGTCTTCGGAGCATCCATTCCAGTGGTCTATATGCTTGGCTTCGACCCGGACACCGGTTTGTATGACGTCACCTTCGCCAACAATCTGACCACCGATGCGAACGCGACCGATTTTTATCTTGTCTCCACCAATGGTGGCAACACTTACGACATCCTGTATATCAACGATCAGAATAGCGCGACCCAGGGGGTCATCAAAAAGTATTCCTACTCTTATGCTAGCGGCAATTGGAATGCCAGTGGCTCCTTCACCAATTCAACGAGCGTTGACGCCTTGTTTGTCACCACCAATGGCAATGGCGGAGCGTACCTCTACTACACCACGGGCAACGGCGGCGTGGCCGGCAACAGCGTCGTTCGCATCACCGATGCGGCTGGATGGGGCGCAAACATGAGCGTAACCTCCAGCAATCTCCTCTACACGGCCCCGGCCAATGCCTCCCTGAAGGGTCTGGTATTCGTGCCGCAGCAAAGCCCGAACACTGCGCAGCTCATTCCTCCGCCGATCTTGATCGCGCAGAAAACGGCGTCCGTCACCAACATCACGTTCACCGTCACCAACACTCCGGACGTGCCGGCTTGGCGTAGCGGGATCACCACCATCACAGTGAACGGCTCGGTTCTGCCGAATAACGCCTACAGCACCACGACCGCCGGCAAGATTGTGTTCACCCCGTCACAGTCCCCGTCGTTGTTGCAAGTCCCGGGTGCGAAAACGATTGTCATTGCTGCGTCCGGATTTGGTCAAGCCTCGGTGGTTCAGACCCTTGCCAGCGTTCCGCGTCCGGTGCTGGGCTCCCCTTCGGTTAGCAGCGGCAGTATGACGTTCACCTTCAATGGCGCAACAGGCTTCTCGTACTCCGTGCACGGCACCAACATTGTGACCGCGCCGATCGCCACCTGGCCCGTCATTGGGACGGCCACTGAATCTCCTGCGGGTTCAGGCCGCTTCCAGTTCACTGATCCTAATCCGGCGACCGGAAGTCAGATGTTCTATACGATCACACAGCCATAAGGGAGCTTGATTAATCATCGCGGGCGGGTTTCGTAAGAAACCCGCCCGTTTTTTACTGCCGTGGAGTACAGGAAACTATTCCAATTGTTTCTCAAACCGGCAACACTCCACTCAACATCAGGCTGATCTGCTTGAGGAGCCCGTGGATCCTCGGCTGACGCAATCCACATCCTCAACGATGTGGCTCATTCTGTTTGAACTGAAAACGACGCGACAACCGGACGGTGATCCGACCCTAGGCCCCAGTTCGGGATCGTCGGAATATATGTCCCCTCCGCCAGCCAGTGACGCTTCAACGCGGGGCTCAAGAGAATATAGTCAATGCGGGAATAGGTATCATCGACCGCATAAAAGTGCGTCCAGGCAATGTTCCGCAAAGGTTGATGAAGATCGCGCACTGAAGAGTCATCGCCGTTGCGTTCCGATGGACGCGTGTCAAAGAGTCTGAATTTACCGCGCCCCATGACAGCCCGGGTGGAGGCCGAATTGGGCAGATCATTGAAATCACCGAGCACCACCATGTTGACGTCGGGGTCCGCCCGAAAATGTTGGTCAATGACGCCACGCAGGACTTTCGCCTCTTCCAATCGCAGATCCACCTCATCCGCCTCCGGCACGGGACGCTTTGATTTCAAATGTACGTCCAGCAGTGTAAAGGTGAAATTCGTGGCTACCTGAATCTCGACATCCGCAAAACCCCGGCTCACGCGAAACCGGCGTCCATCCAAAAGGAAGGCGTCGTTGGTATGCGGATGGCGTGCAACAATGGGAAACCGGCTTAGCACAGCGACATGAATATTGGTATCGAACCCTTCCACAAGCTCCGAGAACGGGAAATCGAGGCCCGCGCCTTTAAGACTTGTCCGCAGCTCAAGCAATGCGTTGGTCGTGCCCATTTCCTCAAGCGCGATCACGTCAGGCTTCATTGCGAGGATGCTTTCGCGCACTTTGGCCTTGGCGGCTTCGGATTTGATGTAACGGCGCGATTCGGTGGGCTGGTCGAGATAAGTTTCAACATTGTAAGCCGCGACGCGGAAGGTTTGCGCCGGAACAATGAGTGCGGCAAAAACGGCGATCAGGCTGACAACCAACCGCCAAGCTGGCAGAAATGCCGCCGGCATCAGCCGCTTATGTGGGCAATAAACGGCCCATGAACCTTTATACCAGCATCTTAGGAAAGACATAATTACTTCCCAAATCTGGCCGAGAGGTGTTTCTGCATCAAGTCGATATTCATGCACCGTCACTTCTGCGTTCTCTACGTTTCAATATCGTCCATCCCTCCAAATCAAAGCAGACAACCGCCTTTCTGTTGGACACTTTTGCCAAATTCCGCAATCATGTTATTCTGACCAATGCAACAGAACGGCCAGCACAAATCGACCGCCCAATTGGACGATAAGCAAAGTGAACGCGATACACGGGAGCTGCGTATCGACAAGGTGGGCGTGCGGGGTTTGCGTTTTCCTGTGCAAGTGCGGGACAAAACGCGCAGCGTACAAAACACTGTCGCCACCATCGGCATGTTCGTGGATTTGCCAAAGGAGTTCAAAGGCACCCACATGAGCCGTTTTGTGGAGGTTTTAAACGCTCACGGCAGTGTCATCCACGTGGAAAACATCTCGGAGATTCTCGCTTCCTTGCAAAAGAAACTGCATGCCGCCACCTCGCATCTTGAAATCGAGTTTCCTTATTTCATGTCCAAGATATCTCCGGTATCGCGGCAGGAAAGCCTGATGGATTATGTTGCCCGCTTTGACGCGGCGGCCTGCGGACCAGAGATTGATTTTGTACTGACGGTCAAGGCGAACGTCACCACCCTTTGTCCCTGTTCCAAAGCCATCTCCAAGTATGGCGCCCACAATCAGCGGGGCGAAGTGACCGTCGCGATCCGCTCGAAGAAATCGGTCTGGATCGAGGATCTGATCAAGGTGATTGAAAGTTCCGCCAGCTCGGAATTGTTCGCCCTGCTGAAACGCCAGGACGAAAAAGCGGTGACGGAACGCGCCTACGAAAACCCGGTTTTCGTTGAAGACCTCGTCCGCAACGTCGCTTTGCGCCTCAATGCGGATAAACGCATTAGCTGGTACAAGGTCGAAGCCGAGAATTTAGAGAGCATCCATAACCACAATGCTTACGCCTGCATTGAAAAGGGTTGAAACCAATTAACAATTAGAACCGGCATCAAATAACTTGTTTTAAACAGTTTACAACATATTCAAGGGGGAATGAGGCAACAAAGCGGGCTCTCCACCATCCAGCCGGATGAATTTGAATACTGCGTGGCCCAGGGAGGAGTGAAAATTTATTAAAATTTTAGTGGCGTAATTTGCCTCGTCTGCTAGATTCCCGCGCTCTAGATCATCCGGAATTAAAACCGGCCAATAATTTTACATTTGTGACAATCAAGAAAAACGAAGTCAAAAAGACGCCTTTACGCGGCAAATCGCCGACGTCGGCAACGTCGGCAGCCATTCTTGGCCGCCCCGTGACCAAGGCCAATGTTTCGGTGGTTGACGCGAAAAAAATCAAGTCCGAGTGGCAGGGGTTTTATCAGAACCTCTTGGATTTGCGTGACCAGTTGCTGGCTCAGATGAGCGGCCTGGCCAAGGAATCCGCCCAGGAGCTGCCCGGCTATAGTTTGCACATGGCCGATTCCGGCACGGATAATTTTGATCGGGACTTCGCCTTGAGCTTGCTCTCGGCGGATCAAGACTCGGTCTATGAAATCGAAGAAGCGCTAAAGCGCATCGAGAAGAAGACCTATGGTATTTGCGAATTGACCGGAAAAACGATCCCTAAATCGCGGCTTGAGGCGATTCCGTGGACGCGGTTTACCGTGGAGGCTCAGGCGCAACTGGAAAAAGACGGCGCGCTCAAATCCCGCCGGCTGGGCGCCCTCGGGTCAGTCGATTCCGTCGGGATCACAGACGTGGAATCGGACGACGAAGAACAGCCCGAAGAACAAAAAGCGGTCAAAGAAAAAGAATAATTTATGGCACGGGAAACCATCACCATCGAATGCACGGAAGCACGCAAGGAAGGCAAGTCGCCCTCACGCTACACCACCAGCCGCAACAAGAAATTGCAACTCGAAAAGCTGGAGGTTAAGAAGTACAATCCTGCTCTCCGTCGCCACACCCTGCACAAAGAGATCAAGTAATTGGAGATTTAGCAATTATGCCCCGCAAGACGAACACAGAAAAAGACAAGCGCGGTAAGCGCCGCTCGACTGAAAACCGTACGCCCCGCCCGAAGCCGAAGATTGACTTCACCGAGGACGCGTTGGATTTCAAGAACACCAATCTACTGCGCCAGTATGTGACCGATCAGGGCCGCATTCTTCCCCGCAAATACACCGGCATGCCCGCGCATTATCAGCGCCGCCTTACCAAGGCAATCAAGCGCGCGCGCCAGATGCTTTTGATGAAGTAATTTCCTGATTGCCGCGCCATGACTCCCGTCATGGCGCGGCTTTTTTGGTGCCACCCCGCAATTTTCTTCCTCCCGCCCCACCCCGCCCCTTTTCTGCAGTAACGCCTCCTGCCACACCGACTCCAATTCCGATCAACGCCTCCACTCAAGTGACGCAAAATCCACGGTGGCGATGAACATGAAAACTACAGGACCATTTTTTTCACCATCACTGATAATTTTGAAGTTAATTTCGGACGGGATTTAAGGCGACGGGGGAATGATGATGCAGGGCATCATTTTATGTTTTGAATCCGCTTGCCTCGAAGCGATCCAAACCATGTTTTGATTTCCGTCAAAACCGACGAATCAATCAGGGCAAAAACGGACTCAAACTACCGTCTCACCAGCTGGAATTTTTCTACCAACCATCCTGACCACCAGCCGTGAATTTTTCTGCTTAAACCCTCCGGGTTTAAACCCGGCTGGCTCTTTTTTAACACCTTGTTGAATATTCTCCCGGCGATTTGGTCAGGCCATTTCTTCGGCTAGCCAGTCACCGAGGTGGAGATATTCCTTTATTTTGCGACGCTCATAACGATTTTTGAGCGATTTCTTGGGTTGTTGCTCCGTTTTACGGAACGGATGCTTCGGGTTGCGTACGGCCTCACTGATGACTTCCATAGTTTTCATCATAGCATTTTTCCTTTCGTAGACCTTCCGTAAACAAATACAGCCTAAACAATGCCAACTGTCGCCATATTGTCACACAATCTTCACTTTCAGTCCACCATGAGACTTCCAACGGGGGAAACTTGTTCAAACTAATTTAGCGAGGCGGACTACAATTGATGTCCATTGGGCAAACTATTGCTGGCGGCGAAAGGAACCCGAGCGCCATTCCTTGACTGTTTTGCCTCGAAATAGTGCCCAGCCTAATTCAGCGAAAGATTTTTGGACGACGGCAAATTCCTTGTGCAATATTCCCGCCAGAACGAGCGTCCCAGCTGGATTCACTTGCGCGACAATCTTTTTACGTTCAGCCACCAGCAAATTGGAAATCAGATTGGCACAAACCAAATCAAACGTGCGCTGCGGCTTTGCTTTAAGCCGGGCCACATCGCCACGAGTGATTTTAACTTTGCCAATGACTTCATTGGTCCGCGCGTTTTCCCGGGCAATGCGCACACATGCCGGATCAAAATCAAAAGCG
>Ga0302319_10000827_pt1 | contig 69487 bp, 61 predicted proteins | sample Bog_T0_2_FD_203319 | JGI IMG/M metagenome (GOLD analysis project Ga0302319, IMG submission 203319) | Peat permafrost microbial communities from Stordalen Mire near Abisko, Sweden - Bog_T0_2 | ecosystem: Environmental > Terrestrial > Soil > Wetlands > Peat | place: Sweden: Abisko, Stordalen Mire...
CGGAAAGCTTGGACCGCACCCTCTCAGTCGTCGCCACGAGCGGAGAACCCTCGTCGGTCCAGACCTTGGAGTAGGCATGAGCCGTCTTCTTCGGGCGGGTCGGCAGGATGAATGCCTCCAGTACCAGCCACCGCAGCGGCGCCGCGATGTCCAGGACCCGCTCGTCGCCCAGGAACTCCCTCAGGTACCGCCTCACGTCGGGTACCGAGGTGGAGTCGGGTGACCCCAGGTTAGCAATCAGGACGGCGCGTTTCGGCATAACGCCGATTCCACCCTCCCGTCCAAGACCTCGTCAAGCAGCACCTCGACAGAATCGTATCATCCGGATCAGGCTATGGACGTTTTCCGGCGCGATTCGGTCGGTCACGACCGTGCGGGGGTAGTTGTGCTCCACGTCCAGATGGATGCCGTCCTCCGCTCCCGGGCGGACGAATTCCTCGACGAAGTCCATGCCGCCGCGCGAGCGCATCCAGCGGTAATACGGGTCCGGGTCGTCGGACTCGATGACGATGTCGTCCTTCAGGAAGACGTTGCAGTAGAGGGTCAGGTCCCTGAAGGACGAGAACCACGTCGGCGGGTTCACCAGCTGGTCGCGAATGATGAGGGTCATCTCGTTGCCGTCTGTTTTGCCGGTGATTAGCAGCTTTCGTTCCTAACCTGAATTTTTGGTCGGAAGCTGTAGACAGCACCCGCTGCTCCAAGTATCGTCACATTCCTTGATGAGTACACCGCGCAAACCCGTTCTGCTTGTGATACGCGATGGCTGGGGCGACAACCCGCACCCCGAGCAGGAATCCTACAACGCGACGCACCTGGCTAAGAAGCCGTGCGACGACATGCTCCATGCGAAATACCCGGTCGCGCTCGTCAAGGCGAGCGGCTTGGACGTCGGCCTGCCCGACGGTGTCATGGGGAACAGCGAGGTGGGCCACGAGAACATCGGCGCGGGCCGTGTCGTGAACCAGGAGCTCGTGCGCATCAACAAGCTCTTCACGGACGGCCTCCTGGGCGTCAACGGCGTCTGGAAGGCCGTGATCGAGCGCGTGAAGACGCGCAAGTCGAGCCTGCACCTGATGGGCATCGTCTCGGACGCAGGCGTCCACGGCATGCTCGAGCACCTGTACGGGCTCCTGGCGCAGGCCAAGGCCGACGGTGTGCCGCCGGACTCCGTCTTCATCCATGCGTTCACGGACGGCCGCGACACACCGCCGACGAGCGCCGTCGGCTATGTGCGGCAGGTGGACGCCAAGTGCCGGGAGCTCGGGATTGGAAAAATCGCCACCGTCTGCGGCCGGTTCTGGGCGATGGACCGCGACAACCGGTGGGAGAGGGTGGAGAAGGCGTACGACCTGCTGACGGGACGCAAGATCCTGGCCACGGCCCCCAACGCGGAGAGCGCGGTGAAGGCCTACTACGACAAGCCGCTGAGCCCCACGCAGGGTGGCGATGAGTTCGTCACCCCGACCGCCATCACGGGACCTGACGGAAAGCCGATCGCCTCGATCAAGAACGGCGACGCTGTCGTCTTCTACAACTACCGCGGCGATCGCCCAAGGGAGATCACGAAGGCGTTCATGAACGACGAATTCAAGGGTTTCGACCGCGGCGAGAAGCTGGACCTCTACTACGCGACGATGACGGAGTACGAGAAGGGCCTGCCCGTCCATGTCGTGCTCCCGAAGCCGGAGAAGCTCAAGAACATCTTGGGCGAGGTGGTGTCCGCGGCGGGCCTGGCGCAGTTCCGCTGCGCCGAGACCGAGAAAAACCCCCACGTGACCTTTTTCTTCAACAACTACAGGGCCGAGCCGTTCCCGCTCGAGGATCGCGCATGCCCCGCGAGCCCGAAGGTCGCGACCTACGACATGCAGCCGGAGATGTCGTCGCTTGAGGTGACCAAGGCCGCCAAGGAGGCTATCCTCTCCGGCAAGTACGCGCTCGTCGTCGTCAACTACGCCAACCCGGACATGGTGGGCCACACGGGCTCACTGCCTGCGGCGATCAAGGCCGTCGAGGCCACCGACAAGGGCGTGGGCGAGCTCCTCGAGGCCCTGGCCACGGTGGACGGGCGCGCCCTCATCGGGGCCGACCACGGCAACTGCGAGCAGATGTGGGACCCCATCCACAACGGCCCCCACACGTCCCATACGCTCAACCTGGTGGAGTTTTTCGTCGTCGGTAAGGGCTTCGAGGCCGGCAAGACCCAGATGGTCAAGGGTGGCCGGTTGGCCGACATCGCCCCGACGGTCCTGGACCTCATGGGGCTTCCGAAGCCCGTGGAGATGACCGGGCGATCCCTCGTGGTGGGCTAGGGGCACCAAGAGGGGCAAAATTCGGGTTGCCCCGGCCCTGCCCGGGCGGCTTTCTCTCACATTTGCACGCTTCGACGAGACCATGAAACGCTCCCACCACTGCGCCCAGCTGACCCCGGCCGACATCAACGGCACTGCCACGCTTTCCGGATGGGTGGATTCCATCCGCGACCACGGCGGGATCGTCTTCATCGACCTTCGCGACAGGAAGGGCGTGACCCAGGTCAAGTTCGACCCCATCGCACAGCCTGAGGTGAGCGGCCGCGCGGCGCACCTCAAGCCCGAGTCCGTTGTGACGGTCTCCGGGAAGGTCGTCCCCCGCCCGGAGGGCACCGTGAATTCGTCCCTCCCGACCGGCGGGATTGAGATCGACGCCTCCTTCCTCGAGGTCCTGAACGTGTCCGAGACCCCTCCCTTCCCGCTGGATGACGCCGGCGGCGACAAGGTGAACGAGGACCTGCGCCTCACGTACCGGTATCTGGACCTCAGGAGGCCCAAGATGAGGAAGAACCTCCTCGTGCGCCACAAGGCCGCGAAGGCCATCCGCGACTACTTCGACTCCCAGGATTTTATCGAGGTCGAGACACCCGCGCTCTTCAAGAGCACGCCCGAGGGCGCAAGGGAGTACTTGGTGCCGTCTAGGATCCACGAGGGCCAGTTCTATGCGCTTTCCCAGTCCCCGCAGCAGTTCAAGCAGATCCTGATGGTCGCCGGCGTGGAGCGTTATTTCCAGATCGCCCGTTGCTTCAGGGACGAGGACCTTCGCGCGGACCGTCAGATGGAATTCACCCAGGTGGACGTCGAGGCGTCCTTCGTCGACCGCGAGGACATCTACACGCTCTTCGAGGGCATGCTCGTCAAGATCTGGAAGGAGGTCCTCGGGACCGATATCCAGGCGCCCTTCCCGAGGATGCAGTACGTCGACGCCATGAACCGCTACGGCGTCGACAAACCCGACGTGCGCTTCGGGTTCGAGCTGAAGGACTTCTCGGAGACCTTCAAGGCCTCGTCGTTCAAGGTGTTCCAGGGGACCGTCGCCTCGGGCGGCGCCGTCAAGGCGTTCAACGCCAAGGGCCTGGCCGACCTGACGCAGGGAGAGCTCAAGGCCCTTGAGGAGATTGCGAAGAGCCTCGGGGCCAAGGGCCTTGCGTTCATCAAGGTCGAGGGCGGTGAGTGGAAGAGCCCGATCGTTAAGTTCCTCTCCGAGCCGGAGAAGGCGACGCTCGCCTCGACGCTCGAGGTCGCCGAGGGCGACATGATCTTCTTTGCGGCCGCCCCCTGGGAGAAGGCCTGCGCCATCCTGGGCAGGATCCGCCTAGAGGTCGCCCAGCTGCTCCAGAAGCGGGGCAAGCTCACGATCAAGGCCGATGACTGGAAGTTCCTCTGGGTCGTCAACTTCCCCCTCATGAGCTATGACGAGGAGCGCAAGAGCTACGTCGCGACCCACCACCCCTTCACCGCCCCCGTGCCGGAAGACGCCCACCTGATCGATTCCAACCCCAGGGCGGTCCGCGGCCAGCACTACGACATCGTGCTGAACGGCATGGAGCTCGGCGGTGGCTCGATCCGCATCCACCAGCCGGCCCTCCAGAAGAAGATCTTCGAGGAGGTCCTCAAGATCCCGGCCGACGTCGTCGAGAACCGCTTTGGCTATATGCTGCGGGCCTTCACCTTCGGGGCGCCCCCCCATGGCGGCATTGCCTTCGGCCTGGACCGAATCGCGGCCCTCCTCTGCGGCACCACCAGCATCCGCGACGTCATTGCCTTCCCCAAGACCCAGAAGGGCCAGGACCTTATGGCGGGAAGCCCGACTCCGGTGACGGCGAACCAGCTAAAGGAACTCCATATCGCTGTTGTGGCGCCGGACGTACCCTTGGCATAACGCCTGCTACCAGAAGGGCATGCTTTCAGACACCCACGCAGCGAGGAAGGTGTTGCCATTGGGCAACCTGCACTTGCGCGTATCTGGAGCCGGGGCTAGCGTCCGGGCCTAGGCCCCGGGACCCCCAACCTCACCCCTTTTTTTAATGAAACTCATCATCGCCATCATCAAGCCGTTCAAACTCGAGGAAGTTAAGGAGGCGCTGGCCGAGGCCGGCATCGAGGGCATGACCGTCACCGAGGTGAAGGGTTTTGGCCGCCAGAAGGGGCACACGGAGATCTACCGGGGCAGCGAGTACACGGTCGACTTCCTCCCCAAGGTGAAGATCGAGATCGCGGTCGCCGACGACATGGCCGGAAAGGCCGTCGACGCCATCGTCAAGTCGGCCAAGACCGGCAAGATCGGCGACGGCAAGGTGTTCCTGATCCCCCTTGAGGAAGTGATCCGCATCCGTACCGACGAGCGCGGCGAGGCCGCCGTCTAGGCGGTCGGCGGCTTCTTCTTCTCGGTGAGCAGGCGCAGCCTGACCTCCTCGCGGACGCGGGCCAAGAACTGCTCGAAGGGCAGCACGCCCTCATCCCCCTTGGCGCGGCTTCGGACGCTGACGGACTTGGCCTCGGCCTCCTTGCCACCCAGGACCAGCGTGTACGGGACCTTCTCGATCTCGGCCCTTCGGATCTTGGCGCCCAGCTTGTCGTTGTGCTCGTCCAAGGTGGCGCGGATGCCCGCGGCCTTAAGCTGGGCAAGGAGATCGCGGCCGTAGTCGATCGTCTTCTCGCTGATCGGGACCAGGCGGACCTGCTCGGGAGAGAGCCACACCGGGAAGTCGCCGCCAAAGTGCTCGATCAGCACGCCGCAGAAGCGCTCCATCGAGCCGAAGGGGGCCCTGTGGATCATGACCGGGCGGTGGGGCTGGTTGTCGGCCCCGCTGTAGGTGAGGTCGAAGCGGATGGGCAGGTTGTAGTCGACCTGGACCGTCCCGAGCTGCCACTCGCGCCCGATCACGTCCTTGACGACGAAGTCGATCTTCGGGCCGTAGAACGCGGCCTCGCCTGGCTCCTCCGTGTAGGGGGTGCCGAGCGTCTTGACGGCCTCGCGGCATGCCGCCTCGGCCTTGTCCCAGTTCTCCTTGGTCCCCGTGTACTTGTTGGAGTCGGGGTTCCTGAGCCCCACGCGCACGCGGTAGTCGCTCATCCCGAGGGTCGACAGGACGATCTTCACGAGCTCGAGGCAGCCCAGGAGCTCCTGGGCGATCTGGTCCTCCGTGCAGAAGAGGTGGGCGTCGTCCTGCGTGAAGCCGCGCACTCTCGTCATGCCCGTCAATTCACCGGACTGCTCCCAGCGGTAGACCGTGCCGAACTCTGCCAGGCGGACCGGGAGGTCGCGGTAGGAGTGGGGCTGCGAAGCGTAGATCTTGATGTGGTGCGGGCAGTTCATCGGCTTCAGCATGAAGCCGTCCAGCAGCTGGTCGTCCGGCTTCACGCGGTCGGGCGTGATCGTCTCGACGCCCGTCCTCTGGTTGACCTGCGCCGCCAGGTGTGCGGAAACGGCGTCCAGGCGGACCACCATCTCCGCGCACGAGCAGCCCTCATGGAGGATCTTCGCCAGGGACTCGTTCTCCACGACCGGCGTGAACTGCGACTCCTTGTAGTAGGGGAAGTGCCCCGATATCTTGTAGAGCTCCAGCTTGCCGATGTGCGGCGTGAACACCTGTGAGTAGCCCTGCTTGCGCAGCTCGTCGCTGATGAAGGTCTGCAGCTCCTGGCGGATGATGGAGCCGTTCGGCGTCCAGAGTATGAGGCCCTGTCCCACGTCCTCGTCGATGACGAAGAGCTTGAGGTCCTTGCCGAGCTTCCTGTGGTCGCGGTGCTTCGCCTGCTCCACCTGCTCCAAGTACGCCGCCAGCTCGTCCTTCGTCGGGAACGCCGTCCCGTAGATGCGCTGCAGCTGCTTGTTCTTCTCGTCGCCCCTGTGATACGCGCCCGCGATCGAGAGCAGCTTGAACGCCTTGAGCTTCGAGCTGTAGCGCACGTGCGTGCCGGCGCAGAGGTCCATGAACTCCCCATTCTGGTAGAACGAGATCTTCTCGCCCTCGGGGATGTCCGCCAGGCGGCCGAGCTTGTAGCGCTCCTGGCCACGGGACTTGATGATCTCGGTGGCCTCCTCGCGGGAGACCTCCTTGCGCAGGAAGGGCTGGTTCTCGTCGGCGACCTTCTTCATCTCGGCCTCGATCTTCACCAGGTCGTCGGCCGTCAGCTTGTGGTCCAGGTCGATGTCGTAGTAGAAGCCCGTGTCGGTCGGCGGCCCGATGTCCAGCTTGGCGTCGGGATAGAGGCGAAGGATCGCCGTCGCGAGCACATGGGACGCCGAGTGGCGGAGTTCTTCTAGGGGAGTCATCACGGGAAGGATAAGAATGAGCCCTCCGGGCCTGGATGCCAAGTCAGGCTTTCTTCAGGGGTTCAAGTTTGTAACCGTCCTTGCTGTCGAGCATGGACCAGCCGGCCGCCGTGAGTTCCGCCCTCAGCTTGTCGGCCGCGGCGAAGTCTTTGGCCTTCTTGGCCTCCCAGCGCTTTTTGGCCAGGAGGTCGATTTCCGGCGGCAGTGCAGAGGCTGCCTCCTCAAGGTTGAAGCCGAAGGCAAAGAGGACCTTGTGGAACGCCGCGCGGTCGCCGGGCGATCCCTTGGCGGGATCGTAGGCATTCACGACCGAGAACAGGGCGCCGAGGGCACCTGGGGTGTTGAGATCGTCCTTCAGCGCGTCGAAGACGCTGTCGAAGATCGCGGAAGGGCCGGCTGCCTTGTCGGCGGCGGGGAGTAGCGATGCAAAGCGGCGGAGCGCCTTCAGCGCACTTTCGGCAGCATGCAGCGAATCCAGCGTGAAGTTCATCTGCTTCCTCGGGTGGCCCGCAAGGAGCGCATAGCGCACCGCCATGGGCGTGTAGCCCTTCGCCACAAGGTCACCCAAAGTGTAATAGTTGCCCTTGCTCTTGCTCATCGTGGTCCCCTCGACCAGCAGGTGCTCGGTGTGGTACCAGTGGCGCGAGAAGGTGACGCCGTTGCAGCATTGGCTTTGCGCGATCTCGTTCTCGTGGTGCGGGAACAGAAGGTCTACGCCGCCCGTGTGCAGGTCGATCGTCTCACCGAGGTGCTTCTTGATCATTGCGCTGCACTCGATGTGCCAGCCCGGGCGTCCCGCCGAGGCGCCCTCGGGTCCCTTCCACTGCACGTCGCCGTCGTCCTCTGGCTTGTAGGCCTTCCAGAGGGCGAAGTCGCCGACGTCGTCCTTGTGGTCGGCGTCGAAGACGCTGTTCGTCACCTTCAGCTCGCGCTCTTTGATCCGGGAAAGCGCTCCGTATTCAGGGAACGAGTTGATCTTGAAATATACCGAGCCGTCCGCCGCCCGGTAGGCGTTGCCCTTCTTCATGAGCACGTCGATCATGTCGACCTGCTCCGGAATATGGCCCGTGGCCGTCGGCTCCACGTGGGGCCTCAAACAATTGAGGGCGTCGCAATCTCCATGGAACATCGCCGTCCACTTGGACGTGATCTCGGCCAGCGGGCGCTTCTCGGCGCGCGCCTGATTGATGGTGCGGTCATCGACGTCCGTCAGGTTGCGCACGTGCTTCACCTTGCCAGGAAACTCCAGGTCCAGGAGGCGTCTGAGCACATCGTTGATCGTGAATGTGCGAAAATTTCCTATGTGGGCGGGATTCCAGACAGTGGGTCCGCAGTTGTAGAAGCGGAACACGCCGTCGGGGTCGCCAGGCTGGAGCTCGCGCATCTTGCGGGCCATGGTGTCGAAAAGCTTGAGAGGCATGTAAGGGAAAAAAGGGGAAGGAAGGTGCTACAGGAAAATGGGGAGAAGCGAAACGCTGATCTTGCCGGGCCGTGCTCCTCAAAATCTTGTGGCGAGCGGCGGCCGGGCGTGCTTCAGTGGATGAGCCAACCCAGACATGCCCAACTCATTCAAGCTCAATCTCGTCCAGCGCCCGAGGCGCCTGCGCCGGACGCCGGCCCTGAGGGCATTGGTCGAGGACACGGTTCTCCGGCCCCAGGACCTGATTGCCCCCATTTTCGTCGTGGACGGCAAGGGAAGGCCGGAGGTCATTGAGTCGATGCCAGGCGTCTACCGCCTGAACCTCGCGGACCTGGTGAAGGAATGCCGCACGCTCTCGAAGCTGGGGGTGCTGGCCGTGGCGCTGTTCCCGAAGCTGAGTTCCAAGTTGAAGGACGAGGACGGGACGGCGGCCCTAAGGGAGGATGCCCTCATCCTGCGCGCGGTCCGCGCGGTCAGGAAGGCCGTGCCATCCCTCACGGTGATGACCGACATTGCCCTCGACCCCTACACGTCGCACGGGCACGACGGCGTGCTGACGGCGGACGGCCGCGACGTCGACAACGACCGCACCGTCTCGATCCTCGCGAAGATGGCGGTCCTCCACGCCGCAGCGGGCGTCGACATGGTGGCGCCGAGCGACATGATGGACGGCAGGGTCGGCGCGATTCGCAGGGCGCTCGACGCCGCGGACTTCGAGGAGACGGCCATCATGGCCTACACGGCCAAGTATGCGTCGGCCTACTACGGGCCCTTCCGCGAGGCCGTGGGCAGCGCCAGGGCCGCCGGAACGGCGAGCCTCGACAAGCGCACCTACCAGCTTAACCCCGCCAACAGGCGCGAGGCCGGCATCGAGCTGGCGCTCGATGCGGCCGAGGGGGCCGACGTCGTCATGGTCAAGCCCGCGGGCCTGTACCTGGACATCATCCGCGACCTGCGCCACCAGACGAGGAGGCCGATCGCCGCCTACCAGGTATCCGGCGAGTACGCCCAGATCCACGCGGCTGCGCGCCTCGGGTGGCTCGACTACGCGCAGTGCAGGCTCGAGTCGCTGATCGCGATAAAGCGCGCCGGTGCCGACATGATCCTGACCTACTTCGCCAGGGAGATGGCGGCCGAGCTCAAGCGCTAGAACGCGGAGCGGGGGACCTCGATCGAGTCTCCGGGCTCGAGCTTCGGGTCCTGGGACGGGTTCGCCTGCGCGAGCTTGATGTCCACATCGTAGAGCTGCTGATTGCGGACGATGCCGACCTTGTCCTTCTTCGCGTAGAGTGAGAAGCCGCCCGCGGCCTGGACGGCCTTGGCCGCGGTCAGGTCCTGCGTCCATATGATGCGGCCGGGCTTCTCGACCTCGCCGCCGACATAGACGTAGCGCTCGGTGACGTTCACCGAGATGTCGACCTCGGTGTAGATCTTCTTGTCGACGTAGGCGTCGCGGATCTTCTGCGTCAGGCCGCCCGTCGTCTCGCCGGACGCCTTGATCGGCCCGATGTAGGGCAGCGTGATGAGGCCCTGGTCGTCGACCTGGACTGAATTCGTCGAAGGGTCGGGCACGCCGATGATCGCCACCGTCAGGCTGTCGCCGGACCTCAGCTGGGAGGCGTTCGCGGCAGACGGAATGACCGGGTTCCTTCCCGCGGAATCGGGAGTGGCCGCGCAGCCTGCGAGAAGCCCGATCAGGGCTATCGTCGCGGCGCGGGCCAGGTTCATAATGCGGTAGCCGGAGACTCAGCGCTTGCCGCGCGACTTGCGCTTCGGCTTGTCCGCTTCGTCGTCGTCGCCCGCCTCTTCCTTCTCGTCCTCGTCCTTCTTCTCCCCGTCGGCCTTCTCGTCGTCACCGTCCTCGTCGCCGTCCTCGTCCCACTTGAGGGACTCGTCGTTCTTGAGCTTCTCCTCCTCCTCGGCGTCCAGCGTCGGCAGGTCGTCCTCCTCCTCCTCGGCGGCCTTGGAGGGCGCCTCGTCGTCGGAGTCGATGCCGTCCGGCATGAAGTCGAGGATAGCGCAGAGCTCCGAGAATGTGTGGACCGCCTTGCCCTCGATGAAGTGCGTGTTCTGCTCCTCGCGGATCTCGTCCTCGACCTCGTCGACGGTGAGCTTGCTCTCGAAAGCGAAGAGGTCGTTCAGCATCTTCACGCGGCATCGCGTGAGGTGGTCGAGAAGGTCCGCATACGGCCCGTTCTCCTCGTCGAGAATGTCGGGAAGCACGAAGAGCTTCTCCTCGGACTCGAAGATCGGCTCCTTCACGCGCTTCAGGCGCACCTTTCCGCCGCCGAGATCCTTCTCGATGCGGAAGGGGATGAACGCGGACTCGAAGACATCCTGCTGGAACCCGTAGTCCCTGAGCGCATCGACCAGCTCGACAAGATGCGCCACCTGGCGGGGATCGACGATGCTCAGCCCGTCTACGTCCCAGCGCACCGGGTCACTCGTCTCGCTGACCCACCAATTGTGGTCTTCTCCGAGACGAACGATGCACCAGTCGAGAGTGGAAGTGGGCTTTGCCATGTTTAAATAATTAGCCGTAAAATTTAGCCGCAGCGTGCTAGCGGGGGTTCAAATAACAAGCACAAAAGCAGTTCGGAGGGTTTTGGCGGTTACGCCTGTGGAACATATTGTCCAATCGCGGGTTTCACCAGCTGCACTTGCATTTTAATCGGCGGATTTCACGCTGGTGTCACATGGGCTCGATTTACGAAAAACTCCTGAGGCCTCTCCTTTTCCGGATGGAGTCGGAACGGGCGCACGAGGTGGGGGTGGATGCAATGGCCTTTCTGGGCAGGATTTCGCCCCTCTGCCGCATGCTGGAATCGCACGTGGGCCTCACCCCCTCGCTCTTCAAGCCGGTCGAGATTTTCGGCCTTAAGTTCCCGAACGCGGTCGGCCTCGCAGCCGGCTTCGACAAGAACGCCAGGGCATGGCCGGCCGCCGCGGCCCTGGGATTCGGGCATGTGGAGATCGGCACCGTCACGGCCCTCGCTCAGCCGGGCAATTCCAGGCCCAGGATGTTCCGCTATCCCAAGGAGGAGGCCGTCATTAACCGGCTGGGATTCAACAACGAGGGCTCGGAGGCCGTTGCCAAACGGCTTTCGGGCCAGCCGCTCCCTGGCACGCGCCGGATCCCGCTTGGGGTGAACCTCGGCAAGTCCAAGCTCACCGACATCGACGCGGCCGCGGAGGACTACCTCACGAGCTTCAAGCGCCTGGCGGACTACGCGGACTACATCGTCCTCAACGTCTCGAGCCCCAACACGCCAGGGCTTCGCCAGCTCCAGGATGAATCGCGCCTGCGCGAGCTCCTGATCGCGGTGACCCACGCGAACCTCGACCGCGCGCTGACGAAGAAGAAGGCTCGTGTGCCCATCCTGCTGAAGATTGCGCCTGACCTTGAGTACTCGCAGATCGACGCCGTCCTGGGCGTCGTGGCCGACCACTGGCTCGACGGACTAATCGCCACCAACACGACGCTCGCCCGTCCGGGGCGCTTTGCCACCGTGAACGAGACCGGGGGCCTGAGCGGCGCCCCGCTCTGCGCGAAGTCGACGCAGATCATCCGCTACATTTCCAAGATGACCGCCGGGAAACTTCCCATCATCGGCGTCGGCGGGATCACGGACGTGACGAGTGCGGCCGAGAAATTGGATGCCGGCGCCACGCTGGTCCAGGTCTACACGGGCATGATCTACCGGGGGCCGTTCTTCGCCGCGGGTCTGGCTCGCGGTCTGTCGGACCGCCAGAGGCGCTAGCGGGCTCGGGTCAAATGACCCAGTCCTGCACGTAGCCGACCAGCGTTTCCTTCTTCTGGCGGGGTCGGATCACCATGTCGTCCGACTTGAAGTACGCTATGCTGTTCGGGGGCACGGACTCGAGGAGCCAGACATTGCCGCCGACGACCGAGTTGGCGCCAATCCGCGTGTCACCGCCGAGGATCGTCGCATGCGCATAGATCGTCACGTTGTCGCCGATGTCCGGATGCCGCTTCACGCCCTTGACGGGGTTGCCCTTCTCATCCGTTTCGAAGGACTTCGCGCCGAGGGTGACCCCCTGGTAAAGCTTCACATGGTTGCCGATGGTCGCCGTCTCTCCGATCACGACGCCGGTGCCGTGGTCGATGAAGAAGTGCGTGCCGATCGTGGCGCCCGGGTGGATGTCGATGCCCGTCCGCTCCTTCGCGAACTCCGTGATCATGCGGGGCAGGAGCGGGACCTTCTTCTCGTAGAGGACGTGGGCGAAACGCTGCAGCGAGATCGCCAGCACGCACGGGTAGGCGAGGATGATCTCCTCGTAGCTGAGTGCCGCGGGGTCGCCCTGGTAGGCCGCCTCGACATCGGTCCTGATGGCTTTCCTCAACTCCGGGAGTCGCCCGAGGGCCTCCTCGGTCACGGCGCGCGCCACCGCGGAGGCTTCCGGGTTCTTGGCAAACTTGAGGCTCTTCTCGATCTCGACCTTGAGGCGGGTCCCTGTCTTCAGGAGCAGCGCGCCCACGACCTCGGGCAGCTCCTTCTTGGAAAGGCGGGTGTCCTCGAAGTACCCCGGAAAGAAGAGATGCATGCAGTCGCGCGCGATCTCGTTCACCGAGTCCTGGGCCGGCAGGTTTACACCGTCCAGGTGGTTAATGCCCCAGTCCGTCTCATAGGATGCCAGCAGTGCGGCTTTTATGGGCTCGAGGTTCATGGGGAAGGCCGCCCGGAAGGTCGACTAGGGAACGGGATGGGTCAAAACCCAATTTCAGGGCTGGACAACACTGTGCCATTGTAGCTGATTAACCCTCCCTTTGTTAGAGATGCCCAGGTGGTGGAATTGGTAGACACACACGTTTGAGGGGCGTGTGCCGTAAGGCGTGCAGGTTCGAGTCCTGTCCTGGGCACCATAACGATGATTCCGCACCCGGGAGCCGAGTGGCCGGGCGCCTGGTTCGCACTACTGGCTGATCAGCACGATCGGTCCGCGGGCCGACACCGAGCCGCCCTTCGGCTCGAGGCTGACGGCAAACTTCGCTATAGAATCCACGGGCTTGTCCGCCTTGAAGACGATGTGTGCCTCCCCCGTCTTGGGATCGACGACAAAGATGCCGGCGCTCACCGGGGCAGGGTACTTGGCGTCGATCACCCAGAGCTGATAGTCCTTGTCCGTCGCCAGAGCGGGAAGCTTGGACACCGTGAGGATGCCGCGCTCCCGGCTGGGATCCCATACTGCGACGGCCACCGCCTCGGGCGTGTTGCCGAGCATCGAGGCCAGGGTCGCGATCTTGTACTTCGCAAGGTCTCCCTCATCCCTGAGCTTCGCCGTCAGCGTGTCGACGGTGAGGCTGGCCTCGGCCAGCTGCTTCTTTGCCTGCGCAAGCTGGGCGCGGGCCTGGTCGAGCTCCTGGAGAGCGACATGCTGCTGCTCCTGCATCGATGCAAATTCCTGCCGGGACATGGAGTACTTCCTGCCGGCCCAGATGGTGGCGACGCTCAGGCAGGCTGCCGCGAGCCACGGCACCCATGTCGGGAAGCGGATGACGCTAGACTCCGGTTCCCGGGCCATCGCGGCGCCATTGGCCGAGGCCATGATGCGCGCCTTCAGGGTGGCTGGCGGAACGGCCTCCGGCGCCGTGTGCGCAAGGGCCGTCGACGCGTACCGGAGGTCGGCCACGAGATTCGCGAGCTCAGGATTGGCCGCCATCTCGGCGACGAAAGAGTCCTTCTCCGCGCCCTCCAGGAGGTCGAACGCGTGGAGTGATGCCAGCTCCTCTTGGCGTTCGTCGATCATAGGCGGCTGGCGAGCATGTCTCGCAGTTTGATGAGGCCCCGGCGTATCCGGGCCTTCACGGTTCCGATTGGCTCGCTCAGCTTCTCGGCGATCTCCTTCTGGGTCAGGCCGGAAAAGAATGCGAGCTCGAGCGCGCGCTGCTGCTCGGTGGGCAGTTCCGCCAAGGCGGTGCGCACCGCCGCCGCGCGGTCACCGAGGTCGGCCTTGTCGAGTCCGGCCATGGAGCCGGAGTCCTCGTCGTAGCCCAGGTCATCGGGGATTGAGCTTTCGAGAAGCCTGGCCCTATTGGCCCGGCTGCGGAGCCGGTCGATCGCGCGGTTCCTCGTAAGGGTAACGGCCCACGAGAAGGCCGCGCCGCGTGAGCTGTCAAAGGTGGCGGCGTTCTCCCAAAGCGACATGAAGACGTCGTGCACCACGTCCTGCGCCTCGGCGGCGTCGTTCAGTATGTGGCGCGCTGTGGCAAAGAGCGGGCGGGAGAGCTTGTCGTATAGCTCGGCCAGGGCGTCGCGGTCGCCGCCCGCCATGCGCTTGATGAGGGCCGCATTGGCCTTGGCGCGCTCCTCGGGTGACTCTGAATCCTCGGCCGGCATCATCCGTTCAACGCGCAGAAGTATAAAGCCTGGTGCATCCGGTTCGCACCAGCCGAGGGAAGTTGGGAAAAGGGGCAAGGCAAAGGACATTCTTCTGTCCTGAAACTACGCCCGTGGTTCCCCGGGGGATGCAGGTGATTGGCATAGGGTACTTGCGTGGAGGGGGGAATCGCAGAACCTGGCCCTTGGGCCTAGAGCTGGACAGGCAGGCCGATCTCGATGATCTGCGAGGGGGGGATATTGTAGTAGTCCTTGGCTGGGCGCGCGTTGCGGATCAGGAAGCTGTAAAAGCTCTTCTCCCACTCCCACATCCCCGTGTTGCCTCCCGACATCACCATCTCGCGGCTGAAAAAATATGTCGCCGACTGCGAGTTGATCGTGAGCCCGGATTCCTTAATCAGCCCGACGAGCTCGGTCACGTCGGGCGACTCCATGTATCCGTAGTGGCCGGTGGCCCGCCATACGCCCTCGCCGATGTCGCGCAGCTGAAGCCGGCTCGACTTGGGCGCGGTAGGCCTGTCCTCGGTGACAATGCTCAGGAGCACGACGATCTTGTGAAGGCACCGGTTCGCCTTCACGTGGTGAAGGAGGGCCAGGGGCGTGCCCTTGGGCGAGCCGACCATAAAGACGGCCGCCCCGGAAACGCGCACGACATACTTGCTTCGCGCGATCGTCGTGAGCTCCTCCTCGGTGACGTTGCCCCCGTAGACGCGCTCGAAGACCACGTTCCTGCCGGTCTTCCAGGTGTGCATGACGGCGAGGATCAGCCCGGCGATGACCAGCGGGTACCAGCCGCCCTCCGCGATCTTGCGCGCGTTCGCACCGAAGAAGCCGAGGTCGATGACGAGGAAGACGGCGCAGATCGGGCCCGCTACCCAGAGTGGCCACTTCCAATTCCTCCGAGCCACGATGAAATATGCGCCGCTCGTGATGGCCATCGTACCGGTGACCGCGATGCCGTAGGCCGAGGCGAGGCGGTCGGCCGAGCCGAACAGGAGGACGGTCGCGATGCACCCGATCGCGAGCAGCATGTTGACGAAGGGAACGTAGATCTGGCCGGAGTGCCCGGCGCTCGTGTGGTTGATCTTGAGGCGCGGAAAGTAGCCGAGCTGGATCGCCTGGCGCGAGAGCGAGTATGCCCCGGAGATCAGCGCCTGGCTGGCGATGATTGCCGCGATGATCGAGAGTCCCGTGAGCATGGCGCGCATCGTTCCCTCGGGCGCCATCGCGAAGAAGGGATTCTCGACGGACTTCGGGTGGACGTAGAGGTAGGCCACCTGGCCAAAATAATTGAGCACCAGGCCGGGGAAGGCGACGCCGTACCAGGCGATCGTGATCGCCTTGCGGCCGAAGTGGCCCATGTCGGCGTAGAGCGCCTCGGCACCCGTGATCGCGAGCACGATCGAGCCGAGAAGGGCGGCCACGGCGCCGGGGGGATTGTGGAGGAGCCGCAGGCCGTACATCGGGTTGACTGCCCTGAACACCTCGGGCGCCCTCATCACGTAATAGGCTCCCATGATCCCGAGCGCCGCGAACCAGACCAGCATGATGGGCCCGAACACGGCTCCGATCTCCATCGTCCCGCGCTTCTGGAACCAGAAGAGGATGGCGAGGATGACGCAGGCAAGCCAGGGCACGTAGCGAGCATAGCCCGGCCCTATGGCGTTCAGGCCCTCGGCTGCGCCGAGGACCGAGATTGCCGGGGTTATGATCCCGTCACCGAAGAGAAGCGCGGCGCCAATCAGGATGATGACAACCGCGACGCCTAGGCCCTTCCTGGACTTCGGCCTGTGGGGCGCGTTCTCGCGGTGGGCGTGGATGAGCGCCAGGAGCGCGAATATGCCGCCTTCTCCGTGGTTGTCGGCCTTCGTGATGAAACCAAGGTACTTCACGCTCACCACCAGCACGAGCGACCAGAAGATCAAGGAGAGGATCCCGAGCATGCCGTCGGACCTCGAGCCGCCCGGCAGGTTCGCGATGCACTCGTTCATCGTGTAGAGCGGGCTCGTGCCAATATCGCCGAAGACGACGCCCAGGGCACCGAGACAGAGGGCCGCTTTTACACCGGAACCGGATCCGGATTCGTGGGATTGGGACATCAGTAGGGATTAGGGCGAGGCATCGCTTTTTAAGCAGATTTGCGGCCAAAGAGGCCCCCTTAAGGCGCATTTCTGCTGTATGCGGAAAGAGCTGCCCCCGCTGGGAAATGGATGCGCACGAAGACCCGAAGAATCACGGGCAAAGCGCCCAATGGCAAGCCCATCGGAAAAGCGCAATCCCGGGGCGCGGCGGCTTTGGGAATAACTTATCCCAAATATGACTTGTCTTAACAACCGTGTTAATGAGTCTCCCCGTCCGATGAACACGGCATCCGCGGCAATCAGGTCACTCGGGGTTTTTCTGGCCCTTGCCGGAGGCACCACGGCGCTCGTGGGACAGGACGCCGGGGAGATCGCCTCCATCCTCCAGCGAAACGTCGATGAGTTCAGTGTCCAGAGTCAGGAGGCGCGAGCCGTGCTCGAGGGTCTTGGCGCGGCCTACCATTTCCCGATGGTTGTGGATTCCGACGTCCAGGGACTCGTCACCTTCGAGGTGCACAACGCCCCCATCGGGACGGTCATGGACGCCATCTGCCAGCCCAGGGGATGGAGCTGGGAGGTTTCGGACCGAGGATACCTCGCCGTTCGCAGGTTCGTGACCCGCATCTACCCGGTCGATTACCTGCAGATGACGCAGACCGGCTCGAGCTCGGCCAGCGTCAACCTGAGCGAGTCGAACGCGGCATCGTCAACGGCGCCCCAGGGCGGCCTTGGCCTCGGGCAGGCCTCCACGGTCGCGGGGGCCTCCACGGGCCAGGCGGGGGCATCGAGTTCAAGCGGGGGAACATCGACGCTCAGCGTCGGCCAGCAAAACGACACGGATTTTTGGGGAAGGCTGGAGACGGATCTCAAGGGGATGGTGGGCGACGGCGAGACGCTGATCGTCAACCGGTTCGCGGGACTGGTGCAGATCCGCGGCTCCCTGAAGACCCATGCGGTCGTGGCCAATTACCTGGCGCGGGTACTCCAGAGGGTGGGGCGCCAGGCGCGGATATCGGTCAAGGTCCTCGAGGTGGAGCTCAACGAACAGTCCAAGGCCGGCATCGACTGGTCGCTCGCGAGCGCGTCGCTTGGCCGGATTGCAAACACCGCGGTCGGCCTCTCCGGAGTTTCAACGGCGACCGGCTCGATTGCCCAGATAGGATCCGTGACCCTCAGCCCCACAACCTTCAGCGGGACGATCGGCATCGGGGGCGTGCAGGCGGCGATAAGCGCCCTGTCCGAGCAGGGCACGGTGCGGGTTGAGTCGAAGCCCGAGGTGGCCGCGCTCAACAACCAGACCGCCTTCGTCCAGGTGAGCGAGGACCAGCCCTTCTTCAGCCGGACGAGCACGACGACCATCAACGCGGGCGGTGTGACCCAGGCGGGGACGCAGCCGATCGTGAACACGAATTACTCCGAGAGCACGGTCTCTTTCGGGAACCTCCTTGAGATCACGGTCCAGATCGCGGACGACCTCACGACAAAGCTTTCCCTCTCCCCGGCGATGACGGAACTCAAGGGCACGGTCACCTCTCCCGACGGCCAGGAGACGGCACCCATCACCGATACGAAGAGGGCGCGCACCACCGTGACGCTTCGCAACCACGAGACAGCCGTGGTGGGAGGATTCATCACCGAAACGACAGCCAATGACAAACGAGGTGTACCGGGCCTGTCGAGGGTCCCGGTCCTCGGTAACGCGTTCTCAACGACCGCGACCGCGCGCACAAGGACGGAGCTGGTCTTCCTCGTTACGGTCAACGTCGACGAGCCTACGGCCGTTGCCCCCATTGATGCCGATGAGCAGCCGTCGCGACCCGCGCCCGCCGCCACCCGAGCCGACGGGTCTCCGCGCGTCCAGAGGATCGACGCTCTCGAAGCCACCTCATGACTGCCATCGCACAGCCACCGGGCTTTTTCGCCGACCCACTTGAGGCGCACATCGGGGATTCCCTGTCCGCGGCCGGGATCTCCGGGAGACAGATCGCCTCGGCCCGTGCATTCCACCGGGAAGTCGAGGGCCGCCAGCCGTTCAGCCGGACGGTCGTGGACCTCGGCCTCGCCGGAGACGAGGCCGTGGCCCGCTGGATCGCCGGTTTCCACGGGTGGCGCTACGTCCCGCGGGACGACCTGAAGGTGCGCGGCGGTGCCCACAAGGAGCTCGCCGAGTCGATCGCGAGGACGCGCCATGCACTCGTCCTCGCGCGCGACGGCAACAGGCTCACGGTCGCAGTGGCCGACCCGACGGCGCCCCAATTCGCCCAGGTGAGGTTTGCGCTTGAGGGCCGCGAGGTTGAATGGGTGATCTCGCCCCAGGCGGACATCGCGGCGCGGGTGGCTGAGTCGTACTCGTCCCACCTTGACGTGCGCGACAACGAGATGGAGCGCTTCGTCGAGGAGATGATACGCGAGGCGGCCCACACGCGCGGGCTCTCCGACATACACTGCATCCCAGAGGACCGCAGCTGCGACATCCGCTGGCGGATCGACGGCGACCTTGTCCCCTGGGGGACGCTGCCGGGCTCCCTGAAGGACACAATCTGCGCGCAGCTGAAGCTGTCCTCGACCCGGGGCGCCGACGGGAGATCCCGCTCGGCGATTTCCTCCGGAGGCCTAGACGTCGCCAACAGGCTCGACGCGCAGGACGCCTCCTCGATACGGGAATACGGCAGCAAGCGGGTCTCGCTGCGCTACTCGGTCATCCCGGCGATCAACGGCGAGAGCATCGTTATCCGCATCCTTGACCAGAGCGCTCAGGTGGGCTCGCTCGAGGACCTCGGGATGCTGGGCGACACCGCGATGCGGTTCCGCTCGGAGCTCAAGAAGCCGAACGGAATCCTCCTCGTCTCGGGGCCGACCGGCCACGGCAAGAGCACGACTCTGGCTGCCGCCGTCCCTTGGCTGGATTCGCGCAACAAGAGGATACTGAGCGTCGAGGACCCGGTTGAGTACCGCCTTCGGACGGTGACCCAGGCGCCGGTCAACCCGAGGCTGCCCTTCGGGTCGGCTCTCCGCGCCTTCCTGCGCCACAACCCGGACATCATAATCGTGGGCGAGATCAGGGACTCGGAGACGGCCGCGCTCGCCATGAGGCTCGCCCTGACGGGTCACCTGATCCTATCGACAGTCCACGCCAACAGCGCGGTGCAAGCGCTCAGCCGCCTTCTGGACCTCGGGGTCGAGGCCTCGATGCTCGCCTCGACGACCCGTCTTCTCCTTGGGCAGAGGCTCATCAAGCGCCTTTGCCCCGGCTGCAGGAGGCCACACAGGAAGTCCGAGGCCTACGCGGAGCAATTCCGGCATATCTTGGGGAGCATTTCCTCGGCCGATGGCCCGGCTCGACCGCAATTCCACGAGGCGGGCGGGGGTTGCCCGCAGTGCAACCGCAGCGGCTACAGCGGACGGGTCGGGATTTTCGAGGTTAGGGAGATACGAGGGGAGGTCGCCGACCTTCTTGTCCGCGACCGTGCCCGCTTCGACCCGCGGTCCGCTGAGCTGGTCTTCTCTGGCGCCTGCGCGTGCGGCGACGCCCGCGCGAGGAACCTGCGCGAGGACGGGATGCTGAAGGCGGCGCTCGGCCTCACGACTCCCGAGGAGGTCTTTGGCGCGACCATGCAGGAAAACGCGGACGCCTGAATCTACTGCTCACATGAATGCACTAAACAAAACGAAGACCAAGCGAGGCGGCACCAAAGGGGTGCGGGCCTTTTCCCTGATAGAGATACTGGTGGTTGTTGCGATTATCGGCGTCCTTGCCGCGATCCTCTTGCCGGCTCTGAACAAGGCCCTGCAGGCGGCGCATGTGAACCGGACGATTGCGGATCTGCGCCAGCTCAAGGGTTTCGCGGCAGACGCGGCGAACCAGCTGGGTGGCACGCTGCCCCAGACCAAGGGGTACACGTCGCTGTCCGCAGTCGTGGGTTCCACCGCCAACCCGAACCTAGCCGGTTCCGCAGTAGCGGACTTCAACAATGCGCTGAGGCTGGACGAGATTCTCCTCTCCGTCCCGAGCCCGAAGCTTGAGAAGTACTTCACGCCGGCCTGCGGCTCGCAGGCGTTCGCGCCGACCGGGGGCTCGGCCACCGCCGACCCAAGGTACAATCCGTCGCTCGGGTCGTTCTATAATCTTCCCGATGCGAGGATCGCCGCGGGTTACAGCTATTCGAGTGTCTCACGCCTGGAGTGTGCGGCCGTGGATGCCTCCCAGATCCCCGGCACCGTGGATGCGAGCGGAGGAACGAACTTCAAGGTCGACGGTGTCAACAACCTGCCCACCGGGAGGGTGGCGTATGCCGTGATCAAGTCCGTCTCGGGTCCGGACGCCTCCCAGATCGCCACCTCCATCGACTCGCCGGCCTTTATGGACGACACCACGGGCTCCGCGGGCGCCGCGCAGACTCGCGGCGAGGTGGCCTACGCGCCGGCGGTCGGGGGCGTGACCGACGTCTACGTCTACCTCGGCAACTTCTGAGCCATGCGAACCGAGGTGATCATGGTTCTGGGTGGGACTGTATGGCGCCGAGGCGACGGCGGGTGGCACTATCAAAGCCCGCAGGACTTGGGCGTCTCCTTGGCCGCCTTTGTCCACGAGGCCGTGGACCGGTCGGAAGCCGGCAGAGTCGTGCTCGTCTATGAGCCGGCGGGAATGGCCCACCAGGAAGTCGAGTGCCCCAAGTCCAACCGAAGGGTGTTCGCCTCAATCTCCAGGATACGGTCCGAGTTCCCCGTTGTTGTGTCGGAGGACCTCGGGTGGGGGATGGAGCCGCCGGTGCTCGTTGCCGGCGGCTCCTATTCCACGCTCGTGCATTATGAGCTTGGCGGCGGATTGTCCGATGCCTGCTCATCCCCACGTGCCACCGGCTTGAACGTTACTGCGGCCTGGTCGGCGTTCACATTGGCCGAGTCATGCTTGTCCAGGCGCCTTCCCTCGGCGAGGGACGCCTCAGTCCTCTTTCTCCTGCCGGGTCTCGTTGCGTTTGCGACCGGCAACCGCGGCCGGAGAAGCTTCAGGGTCTTCCCGCAGCCGATGGCCGAGCGGGACTGGCGTGCGCTGGTGTACCTGACCTCGTGCCCGGACGATCCATCGGGACGGGAGGAAGGCCGCAGGGGCGGCGCGATCGCGGTGGTCTCGGAGGGGGAGCCTACCGGCCTTTGTCCCTTCTGGGAGGAAATCAGGAACTCCGGCCGCCTGGAGTGCTTCATAGGGCTGGACGAGTTTGCGGACTCTGCGGCGCGTCTGCCGCGGGCGCATCCAGCCAACCTCATTCTCGGCTTCCCAGCTCCGATCAACCTCGACCCGATTCTTTCCGGCACGGCGGTTACCGCGGCGGTCATCGCACTTCTCGCCGGATCATCGCTTCGCGCACGGACAGCGGAATTTCACAGGCTCGAGTCGGAATCGCTGGCCCGCGCGTCGGAGCTTCAATGGAAGGCCGACACCCTGGAAAGGAACCGCCTAGAGGTTGACTCCCTCCAAAGGGACCTTCCGGAGGCGCCTGGCGCGATGCCGGCCGCGAAGTCAAATGCACTGCGGGCGCTGGCGGCGTCCATCCCCGATTCCCTCACGCTCACCCGCTTCAGAATGGAGGGCGACGACCGCTTCGAGATGGAGGCGGTGCTCGTCGGCGGGGAGTTTGACAAGGATTCGGTAATACTGGGGCTCTCCCAGAGCGGGCTTTCGTCGGCTACACCTGGCTCTTCGGCGTTCGATCCCGGCAGCCGCAAGCTCTCAGTCCGCGGGAAATTCACCGCGCCTGCTCAATGAAGAAGAGGTTCCAATACTCACGGCGGCGTCTGTCTGCTGCGGCCGTGTTGACGGTCGTTGCCCTGGCGAGCCTCCTTTTGAGAACCGAGACGGTCGCTACGAACGCGTCCCGGCTTCGGGCAGAGCGAGAAAGCGAACAGTCGTCCGCCGCACGGGTGGCCTCCCTTGCGTCCTTCGACGATGCGCACCTGCTCTCACTTCGGGAACGCGCGAAGCGTTTTCGCTCGGGCCTTGGCGGCATGGCCACCCTCGAGGCCGCCCTGCGCAGTCTCGGCACCCGCTGGGTCCGGGAATCGGACACGATATCGGAGCACGGAAGTTATGTGACGAAGACCGAGCGGTTCGCGATGACGTCACCCAGCGCGGCCGACTGGCCTGCAATCGTCGGGACGGTGGAGACCTTGGAGAAACTCCCGGGATTGTGCGTCCAAGAACTGGAACTCAGGTCGACGGAAGGCCAGGGAGGCAGGTCGCTTGGAGCGGCAAGCCTGGTGCTCGTGGCGGAAATGACCCGGGATGCGGGTCCGGAGGTTTCACGATGAAAAAAACACTGATGTTGCTGATTCTTGCGGCCGCCGCCCGCGGCGCCGATGCCGAAACAGGGACGAGTCAGGCATCGAGCCCGATTCCAGCCGCAACCGTCGACAGGGACGCGTCGGCCAGGGCCGACAAGAGATATGAGGAGATGCTCTCCCGCATGCAGGCGTCCATAGAGGAGATCGCGCAGATGTACGGGAATCCCGTCTTCCTGCAGATTTTCACGAACGACGTCGCCCGAGCCTCGGAGCTCAAGCAGAGGCTCCATGCCGAGAAGACGGCCCTGGAGGTCGAGAAGGACCTTCGGGACCTGGCGCTCAAGCGTGAAGGCCTCCTGGACGACATTGCGCTCAAGGAGCGCGAGGCCGCGAAGCTCACGCGAAGGCTCGCGGTCCAGCGGGCGGCGCTCGACGCGGTTGCTGGAGCCATCGAGCAGGCGAGGACGGCGGTGGAGGACACATCCAAATGAACCACACGCCGACGGAGGGGAACAGGAGCGCGCCCACGAGCGAGATGCTAAGCGACGTCGAGGAGCGCACGCTTTCGAGGCTGAGGGACATGGTCGCAATGCTCAGGGCCTCGGGGCGCGCGGTGGAAATCAGCTCGATGGAGGAGGAGATAAGGGCGGCAGGCGGCAGTCGCGTCCATTCCGCGGAGAACAATGGCCCGGACACGTTTCTGATGTGCGGGGCTCGCTTCACGCTTCGCGCATCCAATTCCATGCCCGGCAAGATCGAGCTCAACTTCGTCCCCCTGTCGCGATGAGGACGGCGCTCTTTCTTTTTGGCACCGCACTCTTAACCGGTACGGCTGGAGCGGCGCCGGAGCCCTGGGCCACGATCCCGGCCTCGAGGGTTTCCGGGCGTCTCGAGGTGCTTCCAGTGCCCGGACCGTTCGGCGACAGCGTGGTGACGGTGGTCGGTCCTCCCAGGTTAGGGGGGCCTCCTGTGATTCCGAGGGTTGCGGTGGTCGCAATAGAACTGCCCCGCGAGGCAGTCGAATCTGTCCCGCATGCCCCGGAGAGGACGGAGGACATTCTTCCGCCGGAGGCGATCTGGCCGGGACCGGATGGGAGGATATCCATGCCGCCCGACGCCCCCGACCAACCCGGCGTGGGTGCAAACCTGCGCAATCCGTGGGAAATCCGGATTCGTCCCCGCCGGGAGCTGGCGGAGTCCACCTTCCTGGACGGCGGGATAATAGAGGGAGGTGCGAGTCCGGTGGCGCTTCTCAACGGCCGAGTGGCCCAGAAGGGGGGCTCGTCCGATGGATTCGAGGTTGCCGCAGTGACGGCTTCCGCGGTGCTCCTCAGAAAGAGCGGGCGCTCATACGTGATTCCTCTCGGGAGACGCGTCACGATCGAAACGGTCCAACCCTGAACCCAGGTGCCCCGGTTTCGCACAAGGATTGTCCGTCGTGACGGGAGGCGATCCGGGCTGACACTCGACGCAGACGACCTCGCGAGCCTCTCGTCGCATGTCGAGACCCGGTGCCAGGCCTTCGTCATAAGCGCCACGCGCTTGGGTTCGGAACGCGCCGCGAAGAAAAATACCCGCTTGAAGGGGGCTATCCTCCTGGCGGCCCTGGACTCCCTCGAACTCATGCTCACGAGCGGGGTGCGGATAAACGCCGCCCTGAGGACGCTCGCGGACTGTGCGCCGGGGGACTCCTCCCGGGCCCTTTGGGCGGACGTCGTGCGAGTGGTCGAGGAGACCGGAAGCTTCGGCGACGCTCTCGGCCAGTTTCCCCGTGTCTTCAGCCCCTCGATGGTCGGCGTGATCCAGGCGCACGAGGCGGCGGGCCGCCTCGACGAGGGGGTACGTCATGTTCGCGACTACGTGGCGCAGATGGGCGAGATACGCAGGGAGGCGATCCGCGGCGCGGCATATCCCGCCTTCGTTTTCACGGCGGGACTCGTGGCATCAGTGGTCCTATGCGTGTTCACGCTTCCGAGGTTCTCGGCCATGCTTCGGGACATTGGGGTGAAGAAGACGAACCACGTGACGGCGTTCTTCTTCGGACTCAGCGATATCGTGAACCACAATCCGCGCCTCCTGGCGCTCGCCTTCCTGGCCGCCATCGCTGCAGCCGCCGCCACGCGCAACCGTCGGCTGCGCCCGCTCTTCGACCGTGTCGTCCTCAGGATTCCGTTCGTGAGGGGTGCGGTCGAGGCGCTTGCCATGGCCAGAATATGCGCCACTTACAGCGCCCTTAGCCAGTCGGGGATCCGCGTCGTTGACGCGCTTGAGTCCTGCGCTGCTGTCGCCGGCAACCGAGTCTACTCCGACGGGCTCGGACGGGTCGTGGCGGCGGTCCGCAATAATTCCTCGGTAGGGCAGGGCTTCGAAGCGGCGGGTGTCTTCGCGCCCGAGGTTGTCCTGGCGGTTAAGAGTGGGGACGGGTCGCTGCCCGAGGTTTTTGGCCGGCTTTCCAGGTACTATTCCGGCGAGTCAAAGAACCGCGTCGGATTCGCCCTCAGGATGATCGAGCCGGTCATGCTCGTGCTCGTCCTGGCCTGGGTCTTCGGCGTGGCATTGGCCGTCATCCTGCCGGTCGTGGAGGTGGTCAATGAGATTCACTGAGCGCAGGCCCGAGGCGGGCGAGTTCCTCCTCATGCTCCTGGTCGCCGTGGCGATCGTTGGCGTCTTGGCGGGCATTCTTGCGCCGGTCCTCGCCAACAAGCTGGACGACGCCCAGCTAAAGTCCGAGGCCGATGCGCTCCGGGCGCTCCGGAAGGACTTCGAGGCGACCTACGACTCCACGGACTTCAACAACCTCAACGAGGCGTCTGTGGCGGCCAGCGGCCTACCGCTGGGCATCAATTTCACGACATTCGACACGGCGACAGCCATCGCAGCCAGGGCATACGGCGCGACGATCACGGTCGACCCCTACGGCTGGGTCACGAAGCTGGCCCAGAAGCGGGGCGTCACCTCCTATACGGCCGGAGCCATCTACTCGGCGCTCACCGAGAGCCAGTACACGGCCATAGCCTTCAATCCATATGGCACACAGCGGTGCCTCGTTATCGGGCCGACAGGGGAGGCCGGCCAGCAGAGGTATCTCCTCATGTCAGTCATGGCGCCCCCTTACCGCTCGCTCGCGTTTCCCGCGACCGACGCGACACAGACCTTCAACTCGATCTGGGACCAGAGCTGGGACGCGGTCGACTCGCAGGCGCCGTCACTGTGGTCGTCACTGCTTACGCCGGCCCAGTACCTCCTGTGGAACACGACCTCCGCCAACAATCGCACCAATGCCTCTCGCCTCATCGTGGAAAGGATCGTCCAGCCGAAGTACACCCTGACGCTCGCCAACAACAGCTCCACGGACACGGCATGGGTCGACATTGGCCCGGCGGTGGACGCCATCACGGCGCTTCCCGACACCGGCACGGTCTCCAGCTCCTCGCTGGCCGGATTCACGAGCGGCGTCCTCTCGGGTCGGCTCATCGTCGTGCGCAGGGGCGCCAGCGCTTCGGTCGCCTACGAGGTCCAGAGATTCTTCCTTTATTCCGACGTGAACCTAACGATCCAGTGACGCCGGAAGGAAGCTCCAGTTGCCGCTTTCCGTCCGGCAAGATTTCACCCAGTGTCGGCCGCAATGAGCGGTGAAAAGACGGCCTCGAAAATCTACTTCATGGGTGTCTGCGGCACCGCGATGGGCAACGCAGCCCTCTTGGCGAGGGCTGCGGGCAACGAGGTCTCGGGCGCTGACACCAATGTCTATCCGCCCATGAGCACCGTCCTTGCGGATGCCGGGATCACGGTCCACGAGGGCTACGACCCGGCGCGGCTCCAGGCTCTAAAGCCGGACATCGTGGTCATCGGCAACGCGATGAGCCGCGGCAACCCGGAGGTCGAGTGGCTCCTCGACACGAAGGCCATACCCTTCACGTCCCTTCCCGCGATGCTCCATGACCAGGTGCTGGCGAAGCGGCGCAACATCGTCGTCTCGGGAACCCACGGCAAGACGACCACCACCGCCATGGCGGCCTTTTTGCTTAGGGAGTCCGGGCGGGACCCGGGGTTCCTCATTGGAGGGGTGCCTCTTGACCCGCCAACCGGAAACCACCTCGGAAACCCCTCGGACCCGTTTGTAATAGAGGGCGACGAGTACGACAGCGCGTTCTTCGACAAGCGCAGCAAGTTTATCCACTACGCGCCGCACGTCGGGGTGTTCAATAACCTGGAGTTCGACCACGCGGACATCTTCAGGGACCTTGCAGACGTCCAGAGGACCTTCAGCCATTTCTCGCGGATTATACCCAGGAACGGTTACGCGGTCCTGAACGGGGACGACAGCAACTTGAGGGCCCTGGGAACGATGCCCTGGACGCGGGTTGCTCGCGTGGGGCTGGACGAGGCCAACGACACTCGCATCACCGACTTCAAGGACACGCCTTCGGGCTCGACCTTCACGCTCACATGGCGCGGCAGCCCGTGGGGCAAGGTCACGTGGTCGCTATCCGGACTCTACAATGCCCGCAACGCGGCAATGGCGGCGACGGCTGCCGGGTTGTGCATCGCCGAGGACAACCCCGCGGCTCTCCCGCTTGCTCCGCTCGAGCGGTTCCGCGGCGTCAAGCGCCGCCAGGAAGTCCTCGTTGCCGGGGCCAAGCTCACCGTGATCGAGGACTTCGGCCACCACCCGACGGCAATCCTCGAGACCATCCGCTCCTTCAAGTCCAGGTTCCCGGGAGCCCTCGTCACCGCTGTGTTCGAGCCCCGCAGCAACACGGCGCGGATCCGGACTCTCCAGGCGGGCTTTGAGCGCGCCCTTTCCCACGCGGACGAGGTTTACCTGGGGCCGGTGAGCCGCTCCTCCTCGCTTCGCGACGACGAACGCTTCGATGCGGAGGCCGTTGCCGAGAACCTCGAGGCGCAGGGCATCAGCGCGCGCCAGTTCGCGTCGAATGCCGAGCTTCAGAAGGCGCTGGAGGGCGACACGCTTCCTGCAGGTGAAAAGGCACGGGTTGTCATCTTCTTCACCAACGGGTCCTTTGACGGGATCATCGGGAAGTACGCGGCTTCCGCGAAGGCCTGAGGCCTACTGGGCCTGTTTCGCTACCTTGTACTCCGCCGGGCTCTGGCCCGAGGGGAGCGCAAGGAGGTCGTAGTCGTGGTGACCATTGATCGTCACCGTTGCGAAGCTGCCGACCTTGAGCTCGCGCGGGACGTAAACCCGGCCGTCGATGTCGGGCGCATCGGACTCGCCGCGGGCGACACCGATCTCGTCGACAAGGACCCTGACCGTCTTTCCCACGTTCGTCGCGCTGACATCCGCGGAGATCACCTTCTGGAGCGCCATGACGCGGTGCCAGCGGCTCTCCTTCTCCTTTGCCGAGATCTGGCCCTCCATCTTGCCCGCCCGCGTGCCTTCCTCCTGGGAATAGCGGAACACTCCGAGGCGCTCAAACTTGGTCTCGCGGATGAACTCGCAGAGCTCGTCGACGTCCGCCTCTGTCTCGCCGGGGAACCCGACGATGAACGTGGTGCGGATCGCGATCCCGGGGATGCCCGCGCGGATCCTGCGGACCAGGTCGCGGATGTAGTCGCCGCTCGTCTCACGCTGCATCGTCTTTAGCATGCGGTCGCTGATGTGCTGCAGCGGCATGTCCACGTACCTGGCAACCTTCGGGCACTCGGCGATCGCGTGTATCAGCTCGTCGCTCCAGTGCGCGGGGTGCGTGTAGAGAATCCGGATCCAGAAGTCGCCTTCTATGGCGTTGAGTTCCCTCAGCAGCGAGCTAAGCGCCGCGCCTCGCGTCGAGTCGACCGGGGTGCGCGGGTTGGGCCGCTCCTCCCAGGTGTCCATGCCGAAGAACGTAGTGTCCTGGGAGATGAGGTTGATCTCGCGCACGCCCTCGGCGACAAGCTGGCGGACCTCGGCCGCCACGCTGGCGACGGTCCTGCTCCTGTGCCTGCCACGGATCTGCGGGATGATGCAGAACGTGCAGGGGTGGTTGCAGCCCTCGGCGATCTTCACGTACGCAAAATGGGCGGGCGTGAGCCTGAAGCGCGGCGTGTCGTAGTCCGGGATGTACGTTGACCTTGGAGTCACGAAGCTCGCCGGGGCGGCCTTCGCCCCGCGCTCCTTCGCGAAGAGCTCCTCGATGATGGGCGCGACTTTGGTGATCTGGTCCAGGCCGATGAAGGCGTCGACCTCGGGCATTGAGCCGGGAAGGTCCTTCGAGAAGCGCTGCGACATGCAGCCGGCGACGATCAGCTTTTGCTCGCGGCGGCGCTTGCGCATCCCGCGGTTCTCATGGACCTCGAGGATGTGCCCGATGGACTCCTCCTTCGACGAGTCGATGAACGAGCACGTATTGACGATCACGACGTCAGCCTTCTCGGCCTCCGGGATGACCGTCATGCCTGCCTTGTGCAGGTGACCGATCATTATCTCGCTGTCCACGAGGTTCTTGGCACAGCCAAGCGAGATGAGGCTGACCTTTATCATACCTTTGGGGTGCTAGGGGCCGCAAAGCGCTGGCCCACTGCGACCTACTTCTTCTTTGACGCTGCGGCAGCCGCTTTCCTGCGCTTGAGGTATGCGGCCCGACGTTTGCGTTTGATGATCTTGTTTAGCTGTTGGCCCATGGTGGTGTGATTTGGGAAAGGGATAATCAGATGAAATTGCGGTGGGCTAGTCAAGCCACTGCGAAAGCGGGCTTTCGGGCCCCCGAGACTCTCTCTTTAGAGGCTATATTGGGCGTCGCTGACATGCTCCAACCAATCGACCGCCTTGCCGTCGAGGCGCTCCTGTACCGCGATGTGGGTCATGGCAGTCGTCGGCTTGGCGCCGTGCCAGTGCTTCTCTCCCGGCGCGAACCATACGACGTCCCCGGGATGGATCTCCTCGATCGCGCCGCCCTCGCGCTGAACCCAGCCGCAGCCTTCCGTCACAATCAGGCTCTGGCCTAGCGGATGAGTATGCCACGCGGTGCGCGCTCCCGGTTCAAACGTTACCCGCGCCCCGGATACTCGCGCGGGATCGGGTGTCTGGAGCAGGGGATCGATGCGGACCGTGCCGGTGAACCAGTCCGCCGGGCCCTTGCCGGACGGCTGTGTGCCTATGCGTTTGATCTCCATGGTCATTGCCATGGGCAATCGCCCGAGCCCTGTCAACCGGCCGACTCCGGCCTGAATGCCATTCCCCCTACGACCCTCAAATCCTCGCGCTCCCACTTGTAGACAAGGGGTAGCTTGGTCTTCGACAGTTCCTTGTAGAGGGCGGGCGCGCTGCGCCTGATCACCTCGAGTTCCTCCAGGCCCTGCGCGTCGCAATTCAGCACGCGCACGTAGGGCTTGAACGTCTCCGGGCGCCCTATGACGCGCGAGAGGCCGGGAGGAGAGCCAGGGGAGTTCCTGTCCAGCGCCATGAACGAGTAGGGCAGGCTGCGCAGGTCGATGCCCGCCCGTTGCCCGAACTTCACCCAGTTGGTGTCAGCGAAGATCCCCGGGGGAGGGAAGCCGAAGTGATGGCACCAGTGGCGCTCGTTTCCCGCGCGAAGAATGGGGCAAGCGTTGGCATGCGTGCACGGGGCTACGACCCGGAACTCATCGAGCAGTTGGTCGCGGATCTTGCCGAGCGCGCGGCTTGTTGTGCGCGATCCGGGCTCGACCCAGATGAGCGCTCTCGAGCGCGCCACAAGCGCGCTTATCTGGTCCAGCGCCTCCTGGGGAAGCTCGTTCAGCACGTGGCTCACGACGAGGAGACCCAACGGCTCCTCCGACTCGAGGAAGCTTGGCGACGCGACCGCGACCTCGAGGCCGGGAAAGGCCTGGGTCGCCTGCTCCCTCGCAAAATCGGCCGCGACCGTGGAGTGGTCCCAGAGCAGGAGGGATCCGAAGGCGCCCGCGCCGAACCTCTCGATGACCCGCCGTCCCGCAATGCCACTACCGCACCCCCAATCGAGTACGCTGCCGCCTGGCGGCTTCCAGCCGCGCAGCCTCAGCTCGTCCAGGACCGCGTCCCACTTCCACCCGATCCTCTCGCCGAACGTCAGGTTGTAGCTCGCGAGGTCGGCAGCCGACTCCCAGTAAGGGCCATCACTCGGCTTTCCCTCGAGGAAGCGCTCCCGGTGCTTGTCGAGCGACGGCCAATCGAGCTCGGTCCAGTTCATGCGAGCCTAAAGCCTAGCTGCCTGGCCAGGGACTGGTGCGTGATTCCGTAGAATGCCGCAAACTCGCGGATATCCCTGCCATCCCCGCGGCTCCCAGGCGTCCCCACCTTGACCGCAGTGATCATGGTGTTCTTCGCCGTGTGCTCGGTGGAGATGAACTCGAAGACCCGAGTCTTGTATCCCGCCCACTCAAGCAGCTGCGCCCTCAGTGCGTCGGTGACAAACTCCGCTTGGCGCTCCTGGAAAATCCCGTGCCTAAGCGCATCGGCGAGGACGGCGGGGGCGACCATCTGGGGCCTGAGCTCTTTCTGGCAGCAGGGAGCGGCGAGGATGAGCCGGGCGCCGCCCGACACGCCCTTCGCGATCGCGTCGTCGGTGGCCGTGTCGCACGCGTGCAGCGCCACCAGGACGTCGCAGGCCGGGATCTCGGCGCTTGATATCGTTCCCTCACGGAAGGAGAGGCGCTCGGAGAGTCCGTTCTTGGCGGCGACGCCGTTGCAGAGCTCTACCAGGTCCGCCCTGGCCTCGATCCCCACGACCTTGCCCTTCTCGCCCAGGAGCTCGGTAGCGGCGAAGGTCAGATAACCCTTGCCGCACCCCATGTCGTAGACCGACACGGCGTTCTTCGCCGCGAGATCCGACTCACGCAGGAGATGGCGCAGTATCTCCGCGAATTTCTCGATCTGGCGGAACTTGTCGGTCATCGGCGCCAGGGGACGGCCCTTGTCATCCGTCACGCCCAGGGAACGGAGCCAAGGCGTCGTGCCCGCTATAGGGCGGGACTTCTCGCGGTCGTTGCCGGCGTCGGGAGCCGGCGCCCTCTCCAATGCCTTCGTGTGTATCCGGGGCTCTCCGCGCCCGGTTTCAAGCTGCACGCTCCGCGAAGTCGTGAACAGGTGCGCGTCCAGGAAATCAGCGCCGATCAGCGAATCCAGGAGGCCGATGGCCTCGGCAGCGTCATGGTTCTTCGTCACGTCCCTCGTCTTGTGCCGCCAGACGAATGCCAGCTTCGGGCCAGACTTAAGCGTCACCGGCCTCACGAAGAGGTTCACGAGCGTCTTGTCGGCCCCTGCCGGCTTTCCAAGGGTAAGCTTCACGAGCGTCCCTCCCGTCGCCGCCTCCCTGAGGCCGTCCATGAACTGATCGCGCGCCGCGTGCTTCACTTGTTGTCTGCTGAAAGTGCCACGGGGGATATATAGAAATCAATGGGTGTGCTTCGCCACCAATTTCCCGTCGCCGCCCGCTCGGCCTGGGAAGTGAACTCGTAACGGAATCGCACCACGCGTGTGTATTTGGGGGGATGGTCGGGGAAGGGGTTCCTCGAGAAGAGCCCGAGGACCGCTGGGTCGCCTCCCATAAGCTTCTCGCAGACCCTGCCGACCCAGAGGTTGTCATCCGGCCGGCCAAGGGCTGCGAACCACAGCTGCCAATCGAGCTGTGGCTGGTAGGGGGCGACCCAACGCGGACGCCTCGCCAGGTTTCCCGGCTTGTACGGCAGCTCATAGTCGCGCCAGTCGCGCCCGTCATCGCTGCCCTGAATGACGAGTTCCGGGCGCTCGATCGTCATGACCGCAAAAAGCCTATAGTTGTTGAATGTGCGGAAGGGTCCGATCGACTCCTCCATGGCGCGGACAATAGGCGAGCCCGCCGCGACGGGATATAGCGCGGCGACCGTCTGGAAGAGAGTCACGCCGACCGCCAGCGCCGCGAACCACCGAACGAGTGTCGGCTTGAAGCGAGCGGCCTTTGGCCCCTCCGATGCGGTGGCAGTCTCGACGCCCCAGCGCATCCGCTGCCACCAGGCGTCGTCCAGGCAATTGAGGCATATGCCGATCGTGAGAAGATTGAAGAAGCCGTAGTTTCCCGTGAGCGCGATCAGCACTTGGAGGAGTATGAGCGCACCGGCCGCCCAGTGCCGCAGGCGCCGTCCGCACGGGATCAGGAAAGGGACCAGAATCTCCGTCGCGAACATGAAGACGCAGCTGAGCTGCTGGACCCACATCGGCAGTTTGCCGGCATACCATGCGAGCGGGGAGGGAAGCGGCTGCGTCAAGTAGTGGAATGACAGCGCGGTGAGGTTCCTCCATGCGGGATCGCCGCTCGCAAGCTTCACAACGCCGGAGAGGAACATCAGGCGGAACAACAGCCACCACACGAGGTAGCGCGAGAGACGCGGGGGCTCGTAGGAGCCGCTCGCCCGCTTGAATGTCCAAGGCACCAGGAATATCGCGAGGACCGTGCACTCGAGCAGCAGCCCGTCCCACTGCAGGTCGAAGAATATCTGGCCGGCGGATATCAGCGAGAGGTAGCAGGCCCAGAGAACCACCAGGCACACGGCGGGTGCGACCCTCATGAAAAGCAGCGCCGACGCCGCCAGGCCCGCCACGCAAAGAACGACTATGAAATAATTGGCTCCGAAGACCCAGCACAGCGACGGAACCTCTATAAGTCCGCGCAAGCCGACTTGCTCGCGCACGGCCGCGAAGAATTCCCCGGCGGGCAAAATGCCCGATGGGCCAATCAGGCCCCTCCACTGCCACAGCACGCAGGCGAATGCCACCGCATTGGCAAGTGCCAGTATATTAACGAATAGCCTCGTTCCTGTCGCAAACGAGGAGTCCACCCTTGGGTCATTGCCAGCCATTGATCGGACCAATATCGCGCGAAAGCCCGCTCGAGTAAATGCCTCTTCTTCTAATCTCTATTGGTGGTTATAATGATATTAATATTAGATGTATCACGCTTGCTATAACGCGGGTTCGAACGGAATTTGACCTCCATATGGTTACAAAACAGATCAAGGAATTAGAGGCCACCAAGGCCAAGATTGTGGCGCTGGAGAGATCCATCGCGAAGCGGCTCCAGAAGGAGCTCGCCTCCCTCCACGACAAGTACGGCTTTTCGTCCATCCATGAGTTCGTGAAGGCGCTGAAGGGCGCCGCCTCCGGCTCGTCCAAGAAGTATGGCCGCGGCAAGGCCGAGAAGGCTCCCGGCGCCAAGCGCAGGAAGCGCGCTGTTATCACCGACGAGACGCGCGCGACGGTGAAGAAGCTCGTCGAGTCGGGAAAGACGGGCTCCCAGATCGCCAAGACGCTCGGCATCTCGCTGCCCAGCGTGCAGAACATCAAGAAGGCCCAGGGACTCGTTAAGGCCCGCAGCTGACGCGAGCCCAGTCTTGCCAGCATCCTTTGGCCCCCGCTTTGATTGCGGGGGCCTTTTTTTTGGCACCCCTAATGCCCACCCACTATATCCAGGCCAACACGAACGGCCGTCTTCATCCCGCGACCGAGCCGTCGATCCCGCCCTTGAACCGGGGCTTTCTATACGGGGATGCGATATATGAGGTATGGCGGACGTACGGGGGCGTGATCTTCGCGTGGGACGAGCACTGGGCGCGCATGAGGAACTCGGCACGAGCCCTCCACATGAAGCTCGAGTTCACCCCGGAGGGAATACTCAACGAGATCCGAAGGACCGTTGCCGCCTATCGGTCGGAGGTGCCGGGCGCAGGGGAGCTGTATATTCGTTTCCAGGTGACGAGGGGCGCGGGCGCCATCGGCCTCGATATAGCGCTGGCTGACGCCTGCGACTACGTGCTCATGGTTCAGCCCTGTCCGCTCTTGACGCCGGCGGTCCAGCAATCCGGCCTGAGCCTCTCCGTCGTCAGGGAACTGAGGCGCAACCCGGCCCAGAGCCTTGATCCATCCTGGAAGACGGGGAACTACCTCAACAACCTCCTTTGCCTCCGCGAGGTAAGGGCCCGGGGCGCCGACGACGGCATCATATTGAACCTTGCGGGCGAGGTGACCGAGGCCTCCGTGTCGAACATCGCCTTCGTGAGGGGACGCAAGATCGTCACTCCACCACTGTCGGCGGGAATACTCGAGGGCATCACCCGCAGCCTTGTCATCAGGGGCGTGGCGGATTCCGCGGGCCTGGAGGTCTCGGAGGAGACCATCCGGCCGTCCGATTTCCCCGCCATGCAGGAGTGCTTCCTTCTCTCGACGACGAAGGACATCGTCCCGGTCGGCAAGGTGGATGAGATTTCCTACAAGGTTGGCCCGGGGACCGTGGCGTCGCGGCTGAAGGCATCGTTCGCGTCATTCGCCGCATTGTATTCAAAGTCCCACCCGGAGCTCTCTATATGACGGCGGCCCCGATGCGGATCCTAGGGGTCGACCATGGCACCCGCCGGATAGGTCTGGCCTACGGAGACGAGATCGGTGTCGCGACGCCGCTTCCGGCCATCACGACCCAGGATACCTCGAAGCACTGGGGCGAACTGGCGGCGGTTCTGAAGGCACGGCGCATCACCGACGTCGTCTTGGGACACCCGCTCAACATGGACGGCTCGTCTGGTCCGAAGGCCAAGGAGGTCGAGGAGTTCGGGGCGAAGATCCGGCGTGAGTTCGGGCTCCCGGTTCACCTCATCGATGAGCGGCTGACAAGCTACGAGGCGGAGTCCACGATCGCGCCATCGAAGCGCAGGGCCGTCCGGAAGTCCGGCCTCATCGACTCCAGGTCGGCCACCATCATACTCCAGGACTTCCTGGACCTGAAGTTCCCGGGCGAGGGAGCGGGCGACGATCCATCATGAACCGCTGGAAGTGCGTCTGCGCCTATGACGGCACCGCGTTCTCCGGATGGCAGAGCCAGAGGACGAAGGACTCGATCCAGGACACGCTGGAGGCGCGGCTCGAAGCCGTGCTCAAGGTCCACACGAGGATCCACGGGAGCGGGCGGACAGACGCCGGCGTGCATGCGGCGGGGCAGGTGTTCCATTTCGATGCCGAGTGGAAGCATGGGCCGGCGAAGCTCGCGGCCGCACTCAAGTTCCGCCTCGAAAAGACGATCCAGATTATTTCCGTGCGCCCCGTCCCGAGCACCTTCCACGCAAGGTTTAGCGCCAAGGGCAAAGTGTACACCTACAATCTATATCTCGGGGACGCGGACCCATTCACGCGGCCTTTCAGCTGGTCCGTCATGAGGCCGCTCGACATTGCTGCGATGAAGGTCGCGGCGGCGATCCTGGTCGGGCGCCACGACTTCAAGGCCTTCTCGGCCTTCAACGGCGCCGAGATCGGAGACCCGGAGGGGACGACGAGGCACCTGCGCAGGCTGGACGTGCGCGTGCAGGGCAAGAGGGTCAGGATAATCGCCGAGGGCGACGGATTCCTTTACCGGATGGTACGTAGCCTGGCAGGCGCCTTGGTATCCGTAGGCGAGGGACGCCTCACCCCGGCCGACATCAAATCAATTCTTGCTTCCCACCACAGGACAGCGCGTGTACAAACTGCTCCGCCACAGGGACTTTTCCTTACGAAGGTGACCTATCGCTGAGCCGAGAATTCGGTTGCCACGCCTCCGCGGCAAAGGCACCGTCCTTATCCCGCACCCTTCATGCATTTCGACAAGCCGACGTACTCGGTTCGCAGGACCAAAAAGAAGGGAATCCCCGAGGGCCTTTATACAAAGGACCCTGTCACCGGTGAGATCTTTTTTAACAAGGAAATCGAGGACAACCAGATGGTCGTCCCGAAGAGCGGACACCATTTTCCCATCGGGGCCCGCCAGAGGATATCAAAGCTCCTTGATGAGGAGTCCTTTAAGGAGACGAACGCCGAGGTTCGCTCGCATGACACTCTCAAGTTTGTCGACACGCAGCCCTACGCCGAGCGCATCAAGCGCTACCAGAGGGACAGCGGGCTCCCGGAGGCCGTCATTTCGGGCACCGGCGAGATCCACGGCATCCCTGTCGCCATAGCGGTGATGGACTTCCGGTTCTGCGGTGGCGCCATGGGGGCGGCGGCGGGCGAGAAGATCACGAGGACGATCGAGACCGCCCTGAAAAAGAAGATCCCATGCATCATTGTCAGCGCCTCGGGCGGCGCGCGCATGCAGGAGGGCATCTATTCCCTGATGCAGATGGCGAAAACCAGCTCGGCGCTGGGCAAGCTGGCCGAGGCGAAGCTACCCTACATCTCAGTCCTGACCAATCCGACAACTGGCGGCGTCACGGCAAGCTTCGCGACGCTTGGCGACGTGATACTTGCCGAGCCGGGCGCCATGATCGGCTTCGCCGGCGCCCGTGTGATCAAGGATACCACCAAGCAGACGCTGCCCGCCGGTTTCCAGACTGCGGAATTTCTCCTGAAGCACGGCCTCGTCGACCAGATCGTCCCGCGCCCCGAGATGCGGGATCGCATCCGTGACATCCTCTCCGCCCTTTTCCTGCGGAAGGAGCCCGTCGCCGCCGGCGCCTGATCCGCCTCCCGCGATGACGCCGGACGCAGTGCTGGCCGGCTATCCGGCCGTACAGGAATATCTGTTCGGGCTGAAGGCGGGAGGCGTCAAGTTCGGCGTGGACAGGATGCGGATCCTGAGTGCCCGCCTCGGGAATCCCGAGCTTGCTGTCCCGTGCATCCACGTGACCGGCACCAATGGCAAGGGATCGGTCTCCGCCATGCTCGAGGCCATCCTACGCGCCTCTGGTCGCCGGACGGGCCTGTACACATCTCCACACCTGGTGAGGCTGGGCGAGCGCGTCCAGGTCAACCGGGAAATCCTTTCCGAGGAGGAGATCACGGCCTACGTGCGCGAGCTTCAGCCAATCGCCGACCGAATCGGGGAGGAGGGCGAGGCCGGGGACAGGCCGACATTTTTCGAGTTCATGTCCGCCATGGCCTTCCTGACGTTTGCGCGGAGCGACTGCGAGGTGAGCGTGATCGAGGTTGGCCTGGGCGGCCGCCTGGACGCGACGAACATCGTCCAGCCTGAGGTGAGCGTCATAACGTCCATCGGCATGGACCACTGCGAGATGCTCGGGGACACGCTTTCGGCGATCGCCGGGGAAAAGGGTGGCATCATCAAGCCGGGAAAGCCCGTTGTGATTGGCCGCATGCCAAAGGAGGCAGAGGACGTGATCCGGAAAATCGCTGCGGGTCTGGGCTCGCGGGTCGTCTCGGTCCGTGAGGAGTACGGCGAGGCGATTGACGGCTACCCAAGCACGGGCCTTGAGGGAGACTACCAGCGCTGGAACGCAGCGACGGCGACCCTCGCCGCAAAGTTGCTCGCCCCGACTTTCGGCGTCAGCGGCGAATCCATCCGCTCCGGGCTCTCGACGGTCGACTGGCCGGGACGGTGGCAGCGCACGAGCCTCGGCGGCCGCCTTGTAATCCTCGACTCGTCGCACAACCCGGAGGGAGCCGCGGTCCTAGATTCCAACCTAAAGAGCCTTGGCCTCGAGACCGGTCGCTCACCCGTCGCAATTGTCGGAGTGCTCGGAACCCAAAGGGCCGGTCCTCTCCTCGAGGTCATCAGCCGCCACTGCCGCGAGATTAATTTGGCTGTGCCGAAGCAGGCGAGGGCAACGTCGCACGATGAACTCACCGCCCTTGTGCCGAAGGGTTTCGAGGGCAGGGTCGTTCGGGCCTCGGTGGAGGAACTCTTCCCCACACCGGGAATCTGCACTGCGGGTGAAAAGGGCGACATCATAGTCGTCACCGGTTCAATCTACCTGCTTGGCGAGGTGCTCTCGCGCCTCGAGCCCCAGCGCGGCCCGAGCGAGGGACGGCTCCAGGACTTCTAAGTCCGCTCAGGTGATCTTGACCAGCTCGGCCGATGCCGGGATGTCCTTGATGATCTGGGAGGGGTCGGGGCCAACGCCCAGGTAGCGCAGATTTGGAAGAACGCTTGGGCGGGATGTGCCCTCGTAGGCGACGTCCAGGATGCCGCGCACCATCCCTGCGACGTAGCGCCTGGCGCTGACGGGAAGATCGGCGAAGTGGCGGATATTCGACACATCCTCGGCCCATCCGGGATAGATTTCGTACACGGGCTTCAGGGACTTGCGAATGGCCTCGTTGCGCGGAACGTGCAGGCATTTCTTGCCGTCGGCCGTCTCGTAGGCGGTGCAGATCTTCAGGTCGCCCTTCCATTCCCTCGACCACGTAAGCGCGTCGAGTTTGTTGATCATGAGGTCCTGGAATCCGCCGTAGCGCAGCGCGTCGCCCTTCTCGACGGCGTCGTACCAGCCGACCATGCGCTGGCGCCCGGTGCTGGTGCCGAACTCGAGCTTCTTGAGCTTCATGGTCAGCGGGGCCGCGTCGTCCATCTCGGTTAGGAAAGTGTGTGTGCCCACCTTCGTGTCGTAGGCCTTTGCCACTCCGAACGTGTGGATGGGCTGGACCGGGATGTTCGCACTCTCGAAGAACTCAGGCGTGAAGGTGTGCGAGGACGTCGAGGAGAACCCGTGCCTCTTGTCCAGCCAGTAGGCCTGCCCGAACTCGCCGATGATCGTGTGGCCGTCGCGGACCTCCCCGAGGATCAGCTCGCGCACCTCTCCGATGTTCTTCCTCAGGGCGACACCGGCCTTCCAGTAAACCTCGGTGAGGCGATCGATGTTGAGCTCGAACGGGTTCTTCCCGCGGAACTGCGTGAAATCAAACTCAGCCTTGTCGAAGACGCCGCTCTCGATCGTGTCGGCGTTCGCGCGCTGCTCGGCGGCCGTCAGCCTGTCGAAGAAGGCGTCCCATGTCGCGGCATCCACCCGGTACACATGCTGGATCGTGCGGCAGGCGCGGTCCACGCGCTGCGCGAGCTTTCGCGCGAAGAAGTTCGGGCCTGCCAGGAAATCGGAGAAGTACATCTGCCAGTGGCCCGTCTCTTCGCTGTAGGCTGCCGAGATGCCGCGTCCCGTTGACCCGCGGGACTCCTCGGCGAGCACCTTCACCCGGTAGTCCTCCTCGGCGAGGTCTAGAAGGCGGTGCGTGAGGTCGGAGATCATCGTGCGCTCGTCGATGAGCAGGCGATCGAGCACCGCGTAGCCCTTGCGCTCTAGCGGCGCGGCCTCCCACAGGAATTTTCTCGGGTCGGCGACAACGCCGCTTCCGATCGCCAGGTGGGGTATCTCCTTCTCGACGACCCCAGACGGCAGGAGATTCAGCTTAACACCGGCGGCGGTGTGGCCCGCGTTTGCCCCGCCGTTCACCTTCATGACGACCGTGACGCGGGACGGCCTGCCGCGCAGCTCCTCTACAATCTCGGGTACCAGACGTCCCTTTCCCTCGTCACCGAGGGAAATGCCGACGTCAGCTATGAGCTGGCTGGAGAAGGGGAGGAGTGCCATTTGGCTTTCGGCAACCGAAGTGCTGGACCCCTGTTGCAGGGGATTGAAATGAGGGGCCGGGAGCCGAGGGCAAGCCTCAACTGCCCATGGCCCCGCAGGGCACTAGTTTGCGCGCGTGGATACCTCGACGACGTCGTGGGGCGCCGCCTCTTTCTGGCCGGCCGGGCTGACCCTGGCAAAGCGGGCTTTCTGGCGCAGCGAGTCGAGCGTCGGGGCACCCAGGTAGCCCATGCCGCTCTGGACGCCGCTGATGAGGTTGGTGAGCACCTCGTCGATTGAGCCGCTCACTTCCTTCAGGGCCTCGATGCCCTCAGCCGCGACCTTGCGGGTATCATCGCGCTCCCTGCCGTACCGGGCAGCGCTGCCCGCCTTCATGGCGGCTAGGGAGCCCATGCCGCGGTACTGTTTGTAGACCTTGCCGCCGATTTCCATGATCTCGCCCGGTGCCTCGCGGCATCCCGCGAGTACGCCGCCGCAGATGACGGCGTCGGAAAGCGTCAGGGCCTTCACGATGTCGCCGGACTTCGTGATGCCGCCGTCCGACAGGATGCGCACGCCGCTTCTCTTGGCGGCCTTGGACGCGACGTAGAGGGCCGTCAGCTGGGGAATGCCGACCCCGGCCACGATACGTGTCGTGCAGATGGACCCGGGACCCTGGCCAACCTTGATCGCGTCGGCCCCGCACTCGGCGAGGAAGTCGACGCCCGCGCCGCTTGTGACGTTTCCGGCGATGAGCGTCAGGGAAGGGAAGGCCTTGCGGACGAGCTTCACGACCTCGCCAACGCCCTTGGTGTGCCCGTGGGCCGTCGATACTGCGATCGCGTCAACGTGGACGTCCACCAGCTCGGTGACGTGCCCAAGGATCGCATCGCGATCGAGGGCGCCGCTCGGCAGGCGCTTTGGCGAGAGGGCTGCGCCCACGACGAGGCGGAACTGGGAGTCACGCGCGGGCTTCCGGCGCGACTTTATCTCGCCGGTGATCCGCTCGACATCGGATGCGGTGACAAGTCCGTGGAGGCGGCCCGCCTTGTCGACAACGAGCATCTTGTTGATGCCGACGTTCTCGCTGAAAAACTTGTCCGCGGCCTTGATCGGGTCCTTCGAGACGTCGGACTCGTTCTCCGTCTTCAGTTGTGAGCGCGTCGTCATGACGTCAGCGACCTTCTTGGCGCGGTAGCGCTCCTTGACCACGTTACCCGAGAGGAGACCGCATAGCCTCCCCTCGTCATCGACCACGGGGAACGTCGAGAAGCTGTACCGCCTGGAGTCGATCATCGCGAGCACATCGCCGATCAAGTGAAGCGGGGAGACCGTGATCGGGTCCTGGATCATGCCGTGAATGTGCCGCTTCACGCGGGCAACCTCGTTCACCTGGTCCTTCGGCGGCATGTTGTAGTGGATGAGGCCCATCCCACCATTAAGCGCCATGCCGATTGCCATGCGCGTCTCCGTCACCGTGTCCATGTCCGACGAGATGATCGGAATCTGAAGGCTCAGGGAGTCCGAGATCGAGGTGGACGTGTCGGCTTCCTTCGGGAGGATTTCCGAGTAAAGCGTCGCCAGGGTTACGTCGTCGAAAGTGAGCGCTGTCGGGACACTTGCGCGGAAAAACTGGTCCGCGGAGAGATAGAATTGAGTGTCGACCGACGACGTGGATTTCTTGGCAACCTTGCTCATGAGTTGCCGTGAACCAAGTAGTCCGGTTCACTCAAAGGGCAACAATAATGGATTTTCGCTTCGAATTCCGCAGGTACTCACTGGCGTTCAAGCACCCCGTGCGGACCTCGCGGGGCTCTTGGGCTAATCGGGAGGGAATCTATGTGCGCATCGAGCGGCCGAACGGATCGGTTGGCTTTGGAGAGGCGGCGCCGGTTCCTTTCTTTGGATCTGATTCCGTGCAGCTTTCAGAGGAGGCGTGCATCTCACTGGGATCGAAGGTGGATGAGGAAGTTCTCTCCAGGGTGCCGTCGAAGTTGGGCACTCTGCGCAATGCAATTGCGAATGCCCTTGGCGAAACTCGCGATGAGACCGTGCACTCGAGCCTTGGCGTGGCCGCGCTCCTTCCAGCCGGCAGGGCCGCGTTCAAGGAAGGCCCCATAAAGGCCGACGCTGGCTTCCGGATTTTCAAGTGGAAGGTCGGGGTGGGTGCGCCGGACGACGAGCAGGCAATGCTAGATGACCTGATTGGAGCGCTACCAAGCGGGTCGAAGCTTCGGCTGGATGCGAACGGTGCGTGGGACCGCAGGGTGGCGGAGCAGTGGCTGGGTCGCGCCGCGGATCGCCCAATTGAGTTCGTCGAGCAGCCGGTGGCTGCAAACTCGAGGGCGGCCGTCGACACGCTGCTCGGCCTCGCCGGCGATTTCCCCGTCCCGATCGCCCTTGACGAGTCGCTGGTCGAGGAAGGTGACGTCACCCAATGGCTGGACGCGGGCTGGCCTGGATATTTCGTCATCAAGCCCTCCCTCCTTGGCGATGTGCGCTTGACGCTAGGAAAGCTGGCGGTCGCGGGTGCCCGAGTGGTCTTTTCGTCGTCGCTTGAGACCGCCGTAGGGGCTGAGGCCGCGCTGCGGCTGGCGTTTTCCTGGCCCGGCAAAGCCTCGGCGCTCGGGTTCGGCGTTTGGCCACTCTTCGCCGACTCCAGGTTTGACGGACCTGCGGCGACACCCTTTTTCCGCGCGCAGGACATCGGCGCGACAGACGTGGAGGCCTTGTGGAACGCAGTGAGCTAGCGGCGATTCTTGGGGTGGGTCCATCGGCGCAGCGGGCCGACGCGCTTGTGATGGATGCCGATCCCGAGGTTTTCATGGCATCTGTCGCAAGGGCGATCAGCGGGCCGAACGATGTCTTCCTTGGAAATCCCGCATGGGGAGAGAGGGAACGCGCGGAGGCGAAACGCGTTGTCTCGGAAACGTACTCGGGCGACAGGGGGTGGCTCATGATCCCGACCGGGGGCTCCGGCGGCAGGATCAAGTTTGCCAGGCATGACGCTGCGACGATCTCGTCTGCCGTTGCCGGATATCGGGCTCACTTCGGAATCGAGCGGGTAAACTCTGTCTGTGTCCTCCCACTGCATCACGTCGGCGGGCTGATGTCCTGGATGCGAAGCGCGATTTCAGGCGGATCTTTCCAACTGTTCGCCTGGAAGGACCTCGAGTCCGGAAGGTTCCCGGCCGTGATTCCGGAGAACGCGTGCCTGTCCCTGGTGCCCACCCAGCTCCAGCGAATCATCACATCTGAGACCGCGGTGGCGTGGCTGCGCCGTTTCAAGGTGATCTCAGTCGGGGGCGGTCCGTCGTGGGACGGCCTGATTGAGGCATCGGCATCGCTTTCGCTTCCCCTTTCCCCGGGATACGGGGCAACGGAGACGGCGGCCATGGCGGCCGCGATAACTCCGGCCGAGTTCCTCGACGGGATGAGGGGCTGCGGCCGGGCGCTGCCGCACGCGAAAATTGAGCTGAAGGACGGCACGGTTGTCGTGAGCGGACCCTCCGTGTGCAGGGGATACTACCCGGACTGGGACGATTCTGGCATGTGGTCGGCCCATGACCTGGGAAGCTTCGATGCACGTGGAAGCCTCCATATTGGAGGAAGGCGCGACGACGTGATCACGACGGGAGGCGAGAAGGTGTCGCCGGCAGAGGTCGAGGAGGCCCTGCGTTCAAGCGGGCAATTCGAGGACGTTGCCGTCGTGGGCGTGCCGGATCCGGACTGGGGGCATGCTGTGGTGGCCTGCTACCCGGCGGACATGAGGCCGGCGCAAACGGACCTTGTGGACGCGGCGCTTTCCAGCCTGGCCTCGTTCAAGCGCCCCAAGTGGTATGCGCCCGTATCCCCATGGCCACGGAACGCCATGGGCAAGATCGACCGGCCGGAGCTCCTGCGCCTGGCGCAGGTCAGCCGGCGGCAATCCAGTCCGAAAGCTTCTTAGGGAGCGGCTTTCGCACGCGGGTCGCGGAATCGATGCAGACGTGCTCGGTGCGGATGCGCGCGGCGCACTTCGCCGGGGAGCCGAGCCTCGTTATCTCGTACCTGATCTCGTAGGAGTTCTCCGAAAGCGCCTTGGGGAGGACCGTGACGCTCAGTTTGTCTCCGCAGGAAATCGGCCTCAGGTATTCCGCCTCGCTCTTGGCGATCGGAATCACGATCCCATTGTCGGAGAAGAACGTCCTCAGTTCGATCCCGGCGGCGGGAAGCGACTCCTCGTAGGCCTCATGGCAGATGGCCAGGTAGTTCGCGAAGAAGACGACGCCGGCGGCGTCCGTGTCCGAAAAGTGAACCGTCCTCGGGTAGGCGAATGGCATGCGGGAGTAGGCGGTCAGGGAACAACTGATCACGCGGGTACGCAACATCGCAAAGGAATGGCGTTCCGGCGTTGAATTTGCCGGCACTGCTCGCTGGAATGGAGCCATGACCAAGAACGAGATCGCCGACGTGCTGGCCGAGATCGGCACGCTGATGGAGCTCAAGGGCGAGAATCCGTTCAAGATCCGCGCCTACTCGGGCGGCGCAAGGGCGATCGAGTCCCTCGAGAAGGCCGAGTTCGAAAGGCTAGTGGCGGAGGAGGACCTTCGGTCGGTGAAGGGAATAGGGGAGGCGCTCGCGGCCAAGATCATGGAGCTTCACGCGACAGGACGCCTGGAGTTCTTGGAGAAGTTGAAGGCCTCGATCCCGCCGGGACTCGTCGAAATGCTTAGGATCCCAGGCTTGGGCCCGAAGAAGATCGCGGCCCTGGAGCGCGAAATCGGCGTCAAGTCAGTCGCGGAGCTCGAGAAGGCGTGCAAGGAGGGCCGCGTGGCCGGCCTCGCCGGGTTCGGCGAGAAGACCCAGGAAAAGATCTTGGCGGGGATCAAGAACAGGGAGGCGTATTCGCGCCGGCACTTGTGGTGGAAGGCGAACGACGTCGCGATGCCAATCCTGGCGGGGCTGCGGGGACTCCCACAGGTCGGCCGCGCCGAGACCGCCGGAAGCCTTCGCCGCGGCCTCGAGACCGTGGGGGACCTCGACTTCATCGTGGCGGCGACCGACGTGGGCCCCGTGGTCGAGTGGTTCACCGGAATGGCCGAGGTCAAGGAGGTCACGGCCAAGGGAGACACGAAGGCCAGCGTGAGGCTCGGCAGCGGGATGCAGGCGGACCTCAGAATAATTCCCGCGGACCAGTTCGCATTCGCCCTCCACCACTTCACGGGGTCCAAGGACCACAACGTGCAAATGCGCCAGCGCGCCCTCGACCGCGGGATGAGCCTGAGCGAGTGGGGCCTCGTGCCCTCCGAGGGTGAGGGTACCGCGCGCGAGAAGGCCGAGCGCAAGGAAAGCGTTGTGGCGGCGGACGAGACGGGGCTATTCAAGGCTCTGGGGCTTTCATTCATTCCCCCCGAGCTGCGGGAGGGCCTCGGCGAGATCGAGGCCGCCGAAAAGGGCGAGATACCGAGGCTCGTGGAGACGCTCGACCTAAGGGGAGCCTTCCACAACCACACGACCGAGTCGGACGGCCGCAGCACACTGGCCGAGATGGCCGGGGCGGCCCAGGCGCTGGGCTGGGATTACCTCGGGATAGCCGACCACTCGAAGTCGAGCGTCCAGGCCAAGGGCCTTGATGAGAAGCGGCTCATGCGCCAGGTGGAGGAAATCAAGGCGCTCAACAAGTCGGGCAAGTTCAAGACAAGGATCTTCACGGGCACGGAGTGCGACATCCTTCCGGACGGGCGACTCGACTTTGAGGAGGGCATCCTGGCTGAACTCGACTACGTCGTCGTCTCGATCCACAGCGTCTTCAGCCAGGACGAGGAGACGATGACCGCCAGGATCATCAAGGCCATCGAGAACCCGCGCTCGACGATGCTCGGCCACCTGACCGGCCGCATCCTCCTCGAGCGCGAGGGCTACAAGGTCGACGCGGCCAAGGTGATCGACGCGGCCATCGCGAACGGCGTCGTTATCGAGCTGAACGCGAGCCCTTACCGCCTCGACATGGATTGGAGGCTCTGGAAGCGGGCCGCCGAGCGCGGCCTTGAGTGCTCGGTCAACCCGGATGCCCACGACACCGAGGGCCTGAAGCTCGTCGCCGCCGGGATCAATGCGGCGCGCAAGGGCTGGCTCATGCGCGAGAACGTCGTGAACACGAAGCCGCTCGCGAAGATGGACGCGTGGCTGGCCAAGAAGAGGAAAAGGGGATGATCGACGCACGGGCCCGCGGCCTCGCCAACATCCACTCGGCACTGATGACGCTGTTTGTCGGCGTCCTGTTCTGGGCGTGGGCGCTGATCAACGTGAGGTTCCATGTGCCCTACATCCACATGAACCCCGATGAGAACTTCTGGCCGTACTTCCTCTGTGTGGTCGGCGGGATGCTCCTTTCAGTGCGGGCGGTCTCGCGCAGCCTTGCCGCCCGCTTCAATCTCCCCGACTTCGGGCGCTCGACCCGGCTTGCGACCCGCCAGGTGGGCAGCATGGCGATGCTCATCTTCGCGATGATGTTCGCGACGCAGGACCACTCCATAAGCCGACTCTTCCTCGGTATCCTGCTCGTCTGGTGCTGGCTCGGGCTCGCGTTCCTTAACGCGTGGGTGCCCGGCATCGTCGCGCGCTTCATCTTCCAGAAGGGACACCGGCTTCCGACGGTCTTCATCGGCAAGCCCGGATCCATGGAGAAGGTGAGGGAGTGGATCGCCAACAAGGAGCCCCTGGGCATCTTCCCGGTGGGCCTGATTTCCCCGCAGGCCCCCGCGAGCGACTCCTCAAGTCTCAACGTACCGTGGCTCGGCACGCTTTCAGAGCTGCCGCGCGTCCTTGAGGAGCGCCTGGTCGGCCAGGTGGTCATGCTTGAGCTCCCGTCCAATGACGAGGAGGCCGGAATTGTCATTAACGGCTGCCGCGACCACGGCTGCCGGCTCCTGATCCACAGCAACCTCGAGGGACGCTACTCGCAGCCCCTAGTTCCGGTCACGGAGGAGGGCAGGCACTTCTACACGCTCCAGGAGGAGCCGCTGGAGGACCCGCTTAACCGGATCGCAAAGCGGAGCTTCGACATCGCCGTGTCACTGCCGGTGGTCGTCCTCGTGCTGCCGTTCCTATGCGCGTGGGTCGCCGCGATGCAGGCCTTCGAGGCGCCGGGACCCCTGTTCCACACCCGCGAGCGCAGGGGCAAGCAGGGTGGGATTTTCCGGATGCTCAAGTTCCGGTCGATGTACACGGCGCCCGTCGACGCCGAGGCGGAGTCCGTCCAGACGGCATCCGTTGACGACAGGATTTTCCCGTTCGGGCGCTTCATGCGAAAGCGCAGCCTGGACGAGTTCCCGCAATTCTGGAACGTGCTTGTCGGCGACATGAGCGTCGTCGGCCCGCGGCCCTACATGCCGATCCTCGACGAGGAGTTCCGCCAGCAGACCCGCGGCTACCGCATCCGCAACCTGGTGAAGCCTGGGATCACCGGCCTGTCGCAGAGCCTTGGCTTCAGGGGCGCTGTCCTCGAGGAGGAGATGGTGCAGCGACGCGTCTACTGGGATGTCTACTACATCTCCCACTGGTCGCTCGCCATGGACATCCAGATCACCTCCAGGACGCTCTGGCAGGTGATCAGCCCGCCCTCGACCGCGTTCTAGGCCGAGATCAGAACGTCTTCACATAGGTGGACCCGGTTCGGTCCACGAAGGTCAGCCGGTCCTGCTCTACCTTCACCAACTTGAGCCCGAGCGACTTGTCGATCACGTCATTCAACCTGTAAACGTGACCGTTGATGAGGGCCTTGCTGTCCTCGCCCGCCGCGCGGACGCCGGAGATCAGGAACCCGTCGACGGTCGACTGGATGGCGTCGTTCTGGGCCTGGGCGGCCTGGGCGCTCGGCGCAGCTGCGGGAGCCGGGGCCGGGGCCTCCACCCGGACGATCGCGACCGGAGTCGGCGTGGGCTTGGGCGGGGCGGGCGCAATGACAACGCGTGGCGCGGGCATTACCTGGGGAAGCGAGATGCTCGGGGCCTCGACCTTGGCCACGACCACCTGGGGCGCGGGCAGTGGCGACATCAGGGGAGTGGGTGTGACCGCGGCCACGGTGGTCTTTGTCTCGGGCGTGCGTGTCAGCATCATGCCCGTGATGGCGACCGAGACCACGATGAGCGCCAGGGCTCCGGCGCCGACCAGCACCATCGTCTGCATGCTCTTCGGGCGTCCCTGGGAGTAGCTGCCGCCCCCGCCACCCGGCATCGGCGGGATGACCTCGGCCTGTTCCTGAGCCCTCTGCTTGGCCGCCTTCTTCAGGGCATCGTTGATGAGGCTCATGGTGTGAAAATCAATTCGTGAGGTTGTCCATGTCGCGGACCGCGCGGCGCGCGTCCCAGAAGTTCACCTCGTCGGACTCGCGGATGAACGCCGAGAGCATGGCCTTGTCGCAGAGGTTGTTGACGATCCTCGGGATCCCGCGGCTGGACTTGTGGATCGCGCGCAGCGCCCACGGCGTGAAGGCCGGCCTTCCGGTGCTCCCGGCGAGCGTCAGGCGATGCTGGATGTAATGGGTCATGTCGGCCAGCGAGAGGGGATGCAGCTCGTAGTGGACGAGGATCCGCTGGCGCAGCTGCCTGAGCTCCTCGCGGGCCAGCACCTCCTTGAGCTCCGGCTGCCCCATCAGAACGATCTGGAGCAGCTTCTGCTTGTCGGTCTCGAGGTTCGATAGAAGGCGGATTTGCTCCAGGACCTCGAAGGAGAGGTTCTGCGCCTCGTCGATGATGAGGACGATGTCGCGCCCTTTGTTGATCCGGTCGAGGAGGACCGTGTTCATCTGCGAGACAAGGTCGACCTGGCTTCGGGCAAGCTTGGGCTCGCCGAGCTCGGTCAGGATCGCCTTCAGCATCTGGGTCTCGGTAACCCTGGGATTGAGGATCAGGGCCGTGTCAAAGCGGGCCGGGTCCAGCTCGTTAAGGAAGCGCCGGCAGAGGGTGGTCTTGCCGCAGCCAACCTCGCCAATGAGGACGATGAAGCCCTTCCTTTCATTGACTCCGAACTTGAGGTGCTGGAGGGCCTCCTGGTGCGTCGGGCTTAGGTAGAGGAATTTCGGATCGGGAGTGATGTTAAACGGCATCTCCTTGAATCCGTAGTAGCTCTGATACATGTGCAGCTGGTAGTAAGCCCGCCCCGGGCCCAAAACGCACGCCAAAACCTGCTTGGGAAGGACCCCGCGAAAAAGGATTTGCGAACGGGTGGGGCCGGGCTGTTTATGCAGGCCGAATCTCCGTGAATCCGCGCCAAGTCATCCTGAGCCTGTACCTGCTTCTCTTTGCGGGCCTCGGCATCACCGGCGGGTACCTTTTCGTGGACGCCCGGGCCGAGTACGCCCGGCTTGAGCAGGTGCAGGCGGCCAACCAGAGGCGCCTTTCCGAGGCCCAGGAGCGCCTGAAGGACCAGGAGCGGATGCTCGACCGCCTGCGCAACGACCCGGCCTTCGTCGACAAGGTGATCCGGAAAAAGCTGGGCTATTCCAAGCCGGACGAGGACATTTTCCGATTCGAAGATTGAAGCCAAAGACCCATGCCCGCCGATCCCAACGCACTGATAGAGAAATTCCGCGCCGCCGGCCAGGGCCAGGTGTTCGCGTTCGCGGAGAAGATCTCCCCGCAGGCCCGCGAGAGCCTGCTGGCCGAGGCGTCTGAGATCGACCTGGGCGAGGTGGACCGGCTGGTCCGCACGCTGGTCGCGAAGGAGGGCGCCCATGCCCTGGACTTGGACGGACTTGCCCCAGCCCCGTTCGAGAGGCTGCCCGGAAGGGGCGGCTCCGCCGACGCCTGGAAGGCGGCAAAGGCGGCCGGCGAGACTGCGCTAAAGGCGGGACGCGTCGCGGCCTTCACGGTCGCGGGCGGGCAGGGCACACGTCTCGGCTATGACGGCCCCAAGGGCACGTTTCCGGTGACGCCCATCCTCCACAAGCCCCTCTTCCAGGTGTTCGCCGAGAAGATCCTCGCCGCGGGCAGGCGCTACGGGAAGCCGCTCCATTGGTTCATCATGACGAGCCACCAGAACCACGAGGCCACGGAAGCCTTCTTCAAGGAGGGCCGCCACTTCGGGCTCGATCCCGGCCGCGTCCACTTCTTCAGGCAGGGCCGCATGCCGGCGGTGGACTTCTCTGGCAAGATCCTGCTGGAGACCCAGTCCTCGATCGCGATGTCACCGGACGGCCACGGCGGCTCGCTGCGGGCGCTTGAGCGCAGCGGCTCTCTCGACCTTATGGCGTCGGAGGGGATCGACACGCTCAGCTACTTCCAGGTGGACAACCCGCTCGTGCGCTGCATCGACCCGGCGTTCATCGGCTGGCACCTGAATGGCCGCTCGGAGATGTCGAGCAAGATGGTCCCAAAGGCATACCCCGAGGAGAAGCTCGGGCACTTCTGCGTCCAGAAGGGCAGGCTGGTCGTGATCGAGTACTCCGACCTGCCGATGGAGCTGCAGAGGGAGAAGGACCCCGCAACGGGTGCCCTGCGCTACGAGGCGGGCAGCATCGCCATCCACGCCATCGACCGTGAGTTCATCAGGAGGATGGCGCGCGGGGATGGTGGGCTCCCGTTCCACAGGGCCGACAAGAAGATCGCGACCGTCGACCTCGAGGGCCGCGAGGTAAAGCCCGCCAAGGCGAACGGGGTGAAATTCGAGCTCTTTGTCTTTGACGCGCTCCCCTCGGCGAAGAACCCGGTCGTCATCGAGACCTCCCGGGCCGATGATTTCTCCCCCGTGAAGAATGCCGAGGGTGTCGACTCGCCGGCGACCTGCAGGAACGACCAGCTGCGCCAGTTCGCCCGCTGGATCAAATTGGACGGCACGCAGGTCCCCTCGGACGGCTCGGGCCTTCCCAACTTCCCCCTCGAGGTCTCTCCGCTCTTCGGCTATGACGAGGATTCCTTCACGGAGAGCTGGTCCAGGCTCTCCCTGAAGCCGGCTCTAGCCAGCGGGCTCTGCCTTTAGCTTTTTTTCATGACCCAATCCGAAAGCATCAAGTCGGCCGTGGCCTCGGGACAGCTGATGGCCTCCGCCGCCGCAAACATCGAGGCCTACCTGGCCGCAGGGCTGCCGGCGTGGGTCGGCGAGAGCATCGGAGAGCTGGTCAAGGGCGGCCAGTGGAGCGAGCTCAACGACCGGTTCTACCGGGAGCTCGAGTTCGGGACGGGCGGCATTCGCGGCCGGACGATCGGCATGGTTTTCCCGAAGGCCGAGATGGGGAAGCTTGGGCCCGACAAGGTGCACGAGCACGCCTCGGTGGGCAGCAACATGCTGAACGACTTCACCCTGTCGCGCGCGGTGATCGGGCTCTACCAGTACACGAGCGAGTACCTGAAGGCAAAAGGCGACGCCACGGCGCCCCGCCTCGTGATCGCCCATGACGTCCGGTTCTACTCGCGGTATTTCTGCGAGCTGGCGGCCTCCATCTGGACGAAGATGGGCGGGGACGCTTGGATATTCGATGGCCCCAGGCCGACGCCCCAGCTGAGCTTCACTGTGCGCCACCTGAAGGCCCACGCGGGCGCCGTCATCACGGCGAGCCACAATCCCCCGAGCGACAACGGATTCAAGGCCTACTTCGTCGACGGGGCACAGGTCATCCCGCCGCATGACAAGGGCATCGTCGCCAAAGTGAACGCGGTACCGCTGGCGGACGTGTCCCCGTTCCTGGTGAAGGACCTCTCGCGCGTCACGACACTCGGGCCCGAGATCGACAACGCCTACCTCGACGTCGCGTCCACGGCTGTGATCGACCAGGCAATGCTCACCAAGGCGAACCTGAAGGTCGTCTTCACGAACATCCACGGGACCGGCGTCGTGCACGCCGTGCCGCTGCTGATCCACGCGGGGTGCCAGGTGTTCCCGGTGAAGGAACAGATGAACTTCGACCCGAGGTTCCCGACCGTGAAGTCGCCGAACCCCGAGAACGCCGAGGCGTTGTCGATGGCGGTTGCGACCGCCGACGAGCGCGCCTGCGACGTCGTGATGGCGACCGACCCCGACTGCGACCGCATGGGCGTGGCGGTCCGCGGGCGCTCGGGCAAGATGGAGCTCCTTACCGGCAACCAGATCGGCTCCCTGATAGCCGAGTACCGCCTCAACAAGTACAAGGAGCTCGGCTGGATCCCGAAGGAGGGGACGAAGAGCGCCTGCATCATCAAGACCTTCGTCACGACGCAGCTGCAGGACGCGATAGGCCACGGCCACGGCGTGAAGGTCATCGAGACACTGACGGGATTCAAGTGGATCGCCGCCAAGATAGGCGTCTACGAGGAGAAGCTAAAGGCCGCCATGCCCCCGGGCTGGGACTATGACAGGACGCCCTTCACCGAGCGCGCAGCGCTCCTTCAGAAGCACAGCACGTTCTACGTCTTCGGGACCGAGGAGAGCTACGGCTACCTTCCGAACGACTACGTCAGGGACAAGGACGGCAACGCGGCCTGCCTGATGTTCGCGGAGCTCTGCGCGTGGGTGGCCAACCAGGGGATGACGGTCCCGGAGTACCTCGATACGCTGTACCTCAAGTACGGGTTCTACCTCGAGGACACGATCAACATCTACTACGAGGGCGCCAGCGGCAGCGCCAAGATCAAGCGCATCCTCGACACCTACCGCTCGTCGAAGCCGGCGGCGTTCGGAGACGTGGGCGTTAGCGCCTTCCAGGACTTCGGACGCGAGACGATCCTCGACGCCGACGGCGACGAGATCCCGAAGCAGGACCTCTACGTCGTCTCGCTCTCCAACGGCTACCGCTTCGCGGCCCGCGGGAGCGGCACCGAGCCCAAGATGAAGTTCTACCTCTTCGCCTCCGACAAGGTCTCGGCCGCCTCGGAGCTGCCAGGCGTCAAGGCGAGGGTGAAGGCCGAGCTCGCGAGGCTGAAGGCCCTGATCGAGGCCGATGCCCGCTCCCGCGCCGAGGCTTGAGCCCGAAGACACCCTTTTCATGCCCAACATACCCGGACTCCGCAGCCCCTACGACAAAGTCGGCCGTCTCGTTTACCTCGGGCGCATGCTCGACAAGATCCGTCTCCACGCCGAGGGGAAGCTCCCGCCCGAGTACGTCGAGAACATGGGAGATGCATCCATCGGCGTGTTCGACACCCGCTGCTGCCGGTTCCTCGGCGTTTCCCATGCCGACATCAAGGCGAAGGTCCTCTCCGGCGCCAGCGACGAGGAGGTCCTCGCCTTCATCGAGACCAAGGCCCCGCGCCGCTCCGATGACGACTGTTACGTCTGGAATTGCTTCATCATGAAGCGCGGCTGGCACGACCCGGCGGGCAACGTCCAGCGACTCAAGGAGCGCATCAAGGAATCCTCCCTTGAGGGCAAGGGGATCGAGACCTTCTTCGACTACATCGACATGGACGAGGGCAGGGACCCCGTCTCTGTGAAGCGCTGGGAGACGGCGGCTGGCTAGAGCAGCAGCAGGGCCGGCTTCTCGAGGACTTCCTTGAGGGCCGCCAGGTACGCGGCGCCGACGGCACCGTCCACCACGCGGTGGTCGGTCGAGAGGGTGAGGGTCATTCTCTGGCCAATCACGATCTGCCCGTCCTTTACGACGGGCTTCTTGACCGTGGCTCCGACCGCGAGGATCGCGGCGTTCGGCGGGTTGATGATGGCGCAGAAGCGCTCGATTCCCATCATGCCGAGGTTGGAGACGCAGAAGGTGCCGCCCGTGAACTCGGCGGGCGCGAGCTTCTTGTCGCGTGCGCGCTTGCCCAGCGACTTGGCCTCAACGCTGATCGCGAAGAGCGACTTGACGTGGGCATCGCGGATCACCGGGGTGATGAGGCCGTCCTCGATCGCGACCGCGAACGAGACGTGGGCCGCCGGGTGCTGGCGGATGTTGGCGCCCTCCCAGGAGCAGTTGACGGCGGGAACGCGGCGGAGCGCCTCGGCCGAGGCCTTCAGCACGAAGTCGTTCACCGACAGCTTGACGCCCTCCTTCTCGAGCGAGGAGTTCAGCTGCGCCCTCAGGTCCATCAGCGGGCCCGCGTCGACCTCGATATCCAGGTAGAAGTGGGGGATCTGCGTCTTCGACTCGAGGAGGCGCTTGGCGATGATGCCGCGCACGTTGGAGACCGGGATCAGCTTGTCCTCCTGGACGGGACCCTTGGCGAAGTTCGGTACGCCGCTGCCCGTGGGGGCGGAGGCCTTCTTGGCGCCGCCACCCGCAGGCGCGGCAAGGACATCGGCGCGGATGATGCGGCCTCCCGGTCCGCTGCCCGTGAGCCCCTCGATGCTGATGTTCTTCTCGGCAGCGAGCTTGCGGGCGAGGGGCGAAATCTTGATGCGGGCGCCGGGGGCGGCCGTTGCCACGGGGGCCGAAGCCGGGGCTGGAGCAGCGGCGCGCGCGGGAGCCGGTGCTGGCGCTGCCGCGACAGGTGCGGGGGCGGGCGCAGGTGCCGGAGCCGGCTCGGGAGCCGCTACGGGGGCGGGAGCCGCGGGAGCGCTGGCCGCGGGAGCGTCCACTTTCTCGCCTGGCTTGCCGATTGCGCAAAGGGCCGCGCCGAGCGGGACCTGCGAGCCGGCCTTCACGAAGACCGCGATCAGCGTTCCGTCGAAGAAGCTCTCGAGCTCCATCGTGGCCTTGTCGGTCTCGACCTCGGCGAGCATGTCGCCGGACTTGACGGCGTCGCCCTCCTTCTTGAGCCACTTGATGAGCGTTCCCACCGTCATGGTGTCGCTCAGCTTCGGCATCTCGATGATATTGGCCATGGAAGAGGGTGGGCCTGGGGGCTAGTCGAGCATCTCGACCACGGCCTTCAGGATCCGCTGCGGGTTCGGCAGCTGCTCGGTCTCGACCGGCGGGCTGTAGATGGCGGGCGCGTCGATCGTGCAGAGGCGCTCGATCGGGGCGTCCAGCTCGTCGAAGGCCTCGTTCTGGATCATGTACGAGATCTGGGCGCCGACGCCGCAGAAGGGCTTCTGCTCCTCGACGATCAGGACGCGGTGGGTCTTCCTCACCGAGGCGAGGACCGTGTCCATGTCGAGCGGGCGAATGGAGCGCAGGTCGACGATCTCGACCGAGATGTTGTGCTCCTGCTGGAGGATGTTGGCGGCCGCGAGCGACTGGATGACGGGGCGGCCGTAGGTGACAATCGTGAGGTCCTTGCCCTCGCGCTTCACGTCGGCCTTGCCGAGCGGAATCACGTAGTCGTCGCTCGGGACCTCGCCCTTGTCGCCATAGAGGACGGTGTTCTCGAGGAAAAAGACGGGGTCGTTGTCGCGGATGGCCGACTTGAGAAGGCCCTTCGCGTCGTAAGGCGTGGACGGGACGACCACCTTCACGCCCGGGTGGTTCGCGAGCACGTTCTCGGGCGTGTGGGAGTGCGTGGCGCCGACGTTCGTGCCGCCGTTGGCGGGGCCGCGGATCACGATTGGGCAGTGGATCTGGCCTCCGGACATGTAGCGCACGTTGGCCGCGTTATTCAGGATCTGGTCAAAGGCCACCGAGTAGAACGACCAGAACATCAGCTCCATGACGGGGCGGATGCCGAGCATCGAGGCGCCGATGCCCATTCCGATGAAGCCGGCCTCGCTGATCGGCGTGTCGACGATCCTCTTGGGCCCGAACTTCTCGAGCAGGCCCTCGGTCACCTTGTAGGCGCCGTGGAACTGGGCGACTTCCTCACCCAGGACGACGACGTTCTGGTCCCTCGTCAGCTCCTCGGCGAGGGCAAGGCGGATGGCTTCGCGGTATTGGATGACAGGCATGGCTCAGTTGAAGAAGAGTCGGCCCTCGGACTTGCGCTGCGAGGGGTAGTCGGCCTCCCAGTACACGTCCTTCTGGAGGTCCGCGGTGGTCGGGAAGGGGCTGGCCTCGGCGAAATCGGCGGAGACGTCGGACTCGGCGCGGGCCTCGGAGTCGATCTTCTCGATCAGCGCCGCGTCCAGGACCTTCTCGCCCAGGAGGATGTTCTGGAAGACCTCGATCGGGTCCTTGGTCTTCCTGTACTCCTCGATCTCGGCCTTGGCGCGGTAGGTGTTGTCCGGGTCGGCGACGGAGTGGCCGCGGTAGCGGTAGGTGCGGACCTCCACGACGGCCGGCTTGGACTCGTTGTGGGCCCTCTCCAGGAACTTCGCCATCACCGCGCGGACCTCGTAGAGGTCGTGGCCGTCGCAGGTGCCCCAGGCCATCCCGTAGCCCTCGGCGCGCTTCGCGAGCTCGCCCGCGGAGGAGCGCGCCTGGCTCGTCCCCATGGAGTAGCCGTTGTTCTCGATGACAAAGATGACAGGCAGGTCCCAGAGGGCGGCCAGGTTGTAAGCCTCGTGCACGGCGCCCTGGTTCACGGCGCCGTCGCCCATGAAGGTCATGCAGGCGCCCTTCAGGCCCTTGTACTTGAGCCCGTAGGCCAGGCCGGTGCCTAGCGGGACCTGGCCGCCGACGATGCCGTGGCCACCCCAATAGTTGCGCGCCGGGTCGAAGAAGTGCATCGAGCCGCCCTTGCCCTTGGAGCAGCCAGTGATCTTCCCGTAGAGCTCGGCCATCAGCGGGTTCAGCTCCATGCCGACCGCGATCGCATGGCCGTGGTCGCGGTACGCCGTGATCACGTGGTCGTTGGCGCCCATCAGCGAGCAGCAGCCGACGGCGACCGCCTCCTGGCCGATGTAAAGATGCAGGAAGCCGCCGATCTTCTTCGCCTGGTAGGCCCGGAGGCTGCGCTCCTCAAACCTGCGGATCCTCACCATCAGGCGGTACAGGCCAATCTTCTGGTCAGCCGAGAGGCTGGAGTTGACGGGCGCGCCCGCATAGCCGGACTTGCCGGTGGCGGTGTCGCTTTGTACGTCGGTGGCGCTGGTTTTCTTGCTCACGGTGCGTGGAAAGGATGAGTTTCCAGCCGGATACGTCGGAAATCAAGCGTGGTTTTAATATCCCGGCTCGGGCGTGATCTCCTCGATCTCGACCCTGACGGGCCTGCCGGGCTGGCAGTCGGCCTTGAGCGCCACGAAATGGTCCCTGTGCCGGTCGTAAGTGGGCCAGAGGGCGCTCTTGTCCGTCTCGGGAATGGGCAGCCCGCGGATGGCCTCCCGGCTGAAAAACCCGAACCTTCCCTCGGACATATCGGGCGGCAGGCCGGGGAGAGGCTTCTTGCACCGGAAAAGGAACATGAGCCAGTGGGTCTCCCCCTCGTAGGCCTTCTCGGCTATGACGGAGAAGAGGTGCAGGTCCCTGGCCTCAACCTCGAATCCGGTCTCCTCTTTAGTCTCCCGGACGGCGCACTCGAAGGGGGATTCCCCGGTCGCCATCTCGAGCTTCCCGCCTATCGGGCTCCAGACGCCCTTGTTGGGAGGCTTCGCCCGCAGGAGGAGCAGGTGCTCGCCCGCGGCGTTCTCCAGGAAGACGAGTACCGCGATCTTGTAGGGGAGGGCGGCCGACATCTCTTGGGAGGGGCCTACAGGATCAGGTCCGGGGGGACGTTGGCCAGCGACTCCTCGACCGTCGTCAGCCCCATCTTCACCTTGAGCATCGAGTCCTGGTGGAGCGTCTTCATGCCGGTCTTCATGGCGATGCGCTTGAGCTGCGCGACCTCGACCTCCTTGTTGATGGCCTCCGTAAGCTCCTCGCAGTTGACCATGAGCTCGTGGATGCCGACGCGCCCCTTGTAGCCGTTGCCGCTGCAGACCGGGCACCCCTGGGGGTTCGGCTTGAAGATCTGCCCGCTCCAACCGATGGCCTTCTCGAGGATCGTCTTCTCCCGGCCCTCCGGCTCATACGCCACCTTGCAGTTCTTGCAGACGCGGCGAAGGAGGCGCTGTGCGCACACGGCGACGAGCGACGCCGAGATATTGAAGGGCTCGATTCCCATCTCCGCCAGGCGCGTCACGGTCGACGGCGCGTCGTTCGTGTGGAGGGTGGAGACGAGCAAGTGGCCCGTCAGGGCCGCCTCGGAGGCGATGCCGGCCGTCTCCTCGTCTCGGATCTCTCCCACGAGGATCACGTCGGGGTCCATGCGGAGGTAGCAGCGCAGCGCGCGCGCGAACGTGAGCCCGATCTGGCGGTTCATCTGCATCTGGTTCAGGCCCGGGAGCGTGTACTCGATCGGGTCCTCCGCCGTCTGGATGTTCATGTCCGGCGTGTTCACCTCGGCGAGCGCCGAGTAGAGGGTCATGGACTTGCCGGAGCCGGTCGGCCCGCAGTGCAAGATCATACCGTAGGGCTGGCGGATGCACTCCCGGTAGCGGGCCAGGTTCTCCTCGGAGAAGCCGAGCGCCGGCAGCGGCAGCGTCGACTTCTGCTTGTCCAGGATGCGCATGACCACCTTCTCGCCGTAGTTCATCGGGCCCGTGGCCACGCGAAGGTCGATGTCGATGTTCTTCTTCGTGAACTTCTTGAAGATGATGCGCCCGTCCTGCGGCAGGCGCCTCTCCGAGATGTCCAGGTTGCACATGATCTTCAGGCGCGTCGTGAGGCCCGTCGCGACCTGCTTGGGCAGGCGCAGCTTCTCCTGGCAGAGCCCGTCAATGCGGTAGCGGATCAGGAGATCCTTCTCCATCGGCTCGATGTGGATGTCGGACGCCCCCGAGATGTACGCGTCCTCGATGATGCGGTTCGCGAGCTGGATGATCGGGGCCGAGTCCTCGCTCTCCAGGTCGGCCACGGCCTTCATCTCGCCGCTCTCCGGGTCCGCCTCGTAGGCGTCGCCGATCATCTTCGTCACCGAGCCGATGTCGACGTCGTCGGCCCCGGCCGGCTTCGAGTCCTTGAAGAACTTCTTCACCAGGTTCTCGAACAGCGTCGCCGAGACCACGTGGACCTCGTCGATGCTAAGCTCCGTCGCCTGCGTGAACGACTCGCGCTTCGCGTAGTCGAGCGGGTTCATCATCGCCACCGAGACCGATCCCGGCGCAAGGCTCTTGTACGGGAAGACGCCCTCCCTCCTGATGATCGCGTCGCCGGTGATCTCCACCAGCTTCTCGTCGATGTCGAGCTCCTCGATCTTCGTGACGAGCGGCAGGTCCGTGAGCTTCGACACGAACTTGGCCGTGTCGTCGGGCCCGAGCACGAACTTGGGGTCGATCATCCGGTGGATGAGCGCCGAGGAGTACTCCGCGACCTCGGTCAGGAGCTTGAGGTCGGCCTCCGTGAACTCGCCGTTCGTGCCGGCCGAGAACTCCTTGTTGAGGGTCTGGATGGCGCCAAGCGTGATCGTGGTCTTCAGCGGCACGGTCAGCATCGAGCACACCTCGAAGCCGGTCGTCTTCGCCATCGTGGACATCATCGGCGCCTGGCTCTCCGTGTTCTTGTAGAACACGGACTCGCCGGTCTGGATGACCTTCCCGACGACACCCGTTCCGGTCGGGATCTTCAGCTGCAGGAGCTTCTGCTCCATCTCCTTGAACTTCGCCTCCTTCTTCGGGTCCCCGGCCCAGAGGGTGGGCGAGTAGTAGACCTGCTTGAAGGCGATGTCGGGGCCCTCGAGGAGGTAGAGCGTCATCGACTGGGCCTGCAGCGCCTCGACCACCTTGGATGCCGTCAGCTCGATCACGGACTGGACGTCCTCCTTGCTCGGCTGCGGCTTGGATATGATCTTGATCAGCAGTGAGCGTCTTAACGCGCTCGCGACGGACGGGGTGGCCATACGGTAATAATCAGAGTGCCATCGATTAACCGAACCCGCAACGAGAAACGTCGCGCCCGGGTGCCGGCCGCCCATTTCCCTTGCATAGCCCCGAAGTTGGCAAAAAATCCCGGTTCTCATGGCCGAACCGGAACGTCACCCATTTCTTCAGGGACTGAGCAAGCACCGGGGCGCACCCCCGACTGTCGTCGTCATCTTCGGCGCCTCGGGCGACCTGACGGCGAGGAAGCTGATCCCGGCCATCTACAACCTGAGCGTCGACAACCTGCTCCCCGCGGACTTCCACCTGGTCGGCTACGGGAGGAAGGAGATGTCCGACGACGAGTTCAGGAAGATCGCGGCGAAGGCCGTGAAGGACTTCTCGAGGCGCGAGATGGACGACAAGGTCTGGGAGAAGGTCGCGGCCAACACGACCTACGTCGCCGGCGAGTACGACAAGAAGGACGACTTCGACAAGCTGGCCAAGCACATCGCCGACATCGAGAAGGGCGTCGGCAGCGAGGTGCAGTCGATGTTCTACATCTCGACCCCGCCCTCCGTCTTCTTCCCGATCATCGAGAACCTGGGGGCCTCCGGCCTCGGCGGCCGCTACCTCGGCAAGCCGCACCACTCGAAGGTCATCATCGAGAAGCCGTTCGGCAAGGACCTGGACTCGGCCAAGGCGCTCAACGCCGAGCTACGCTCGGTGTTCGAGGAGAACCAGGTGTATCGGATTGACCACTACCTCGGCAAGGAGACGGTGCAGGACCTGCTGGTCCAGCGCTTCGCGAACTCGATCTTCGAGCCGATCTGGAACCGCAACTTCATCGACAGCGTGCAGATCACGGTCGCGGAGGACCTGGGCGTCGGCACGCGCGCCGGCTACTACGACGAGAGCGGCTGCCTGCGCGACATGATCCAGAACCACACGACGCAGCTCCTCGCCCTGACGGCCATGGAGCCGCCGGGATCCTTCGACGCGGAGGCGCTCAGGAACGAGAAGGTCAAGGTCCTGAAGGCCATCGAGCCCGTCAACCTGGGACCCGACGCCGACATGGCCAGGGCGCAGTACGCGGCCGGCATGATCGGCGGCAAGCAGGTGCCCGGCTACCTCGAGGAGCAGGGGATCCCGAAGGGCTCGGCGACGGAGACCTTCGCCGCGCTTCGCCTCTCCATCAACAACTGGCGCTGGCAGGGCGTCCCGTTCTACCTGCGCTCGGGCAAGAGGCTCCCGAGGCGCGTCTCCGAGATCGCGATCCAGTTCAAGAAGGCGCCCGGCACGATCTTTCCGCAGAAGGAGGGCTTCAACCTGGCCGCCAACACGCTCTCCTTCCAGATCCAGCCGGACGAGGGCCTGAGCCTGATCCTGAACGCCAAGGTCCCCGGCTTGGACACCCGCACCCAGCCCGTGAAGATGAGCTTCCGCTACGCGACCACCTTCGGCTCCAACACCCCGGAGGCCTACGAGAGGCTGGTGCTCGACGCCATGATCGGCGACGGCACGCTCTTCATCCGCGGCGACGAGGCTGAGGAGTCCTGGAAGCTCTACACCCCTGTCCTCAAGTTCTGGGAATCGGAGGGCACGAAGGGGATGGAGTCCTACACGGCCGGCTCATGGGGGCCGGAGGGCGCCGACAAGCTCCTTACGAGCCGCGGCCACGTGTGGCGCCAGCCCTGATCCCCCCAGGCAATGCCCGGCATCTTTGAAGCGCTTCCCGGGATCGACGTCCCCGTCGCCTCGATCTCGAAGGGCCTCGCGGACATGTGGGAGGGCAACGCCTCGCAGGGGAAGCCCTCGCCGGGGCATGACCACGCGAAGGCGATCCAGGTGAACTTTGTCCTGCACCTCGGCCTGAAGACCGACGCGGCCGATGCGGTGAGGCAGTTCGAGACGGCCGTGCGCTTCTCGAGGCGCTACCCCTGCCGGGTCGTCGTCCTCTGCCCGATCTCGAAGGAGACCGGAACGATGGAGATAAAGGCGAAGGTCTACGGCGAGTGCACGGTCGGCAAGACGCCCGAGGACACGCGCTGCTGCGAGTTCGTGATCCTGAGCTACCCGCGCTCCGCCCGCGAGCACCTCGAGAACCAGGTGTCGATCTGCCTCTCGACCGACATCCCGATCTACTACTGGGCCCACCGCTTCAGCGAGGCCGCCAAGCTGGCGGACTACAAGTACCTGCTGACGTCGGCCAAGCGCGTCCTCATCGACAGCGCCACGGCCCCCGCCGACGCCGAGGGGTTCCCCTGGCCGAAGCCCCAGAACGTGCGCGACCTGGCGTTCGCGCGGCTTCTGCCGGTGCGCCAGGCGATAGGTCAGTTCCTGAGCCGCTATCCCGCCAAGTCGATCGGCGTGGGCATCACCTCGGTCGAGCTCGCGCATGGCTCCGAGCTCGCCCCCGAGGCCAAGGTGCTCCTCGGCTGGCTGAGGGCCAGGATCAGGGACTGCGGCGGCCCCGACGGGATCGGCACTCTCCACGCGGCGCCCCAGCTCGCGGCCCGGAAGATCGAGATTAACTTCAGCTATCCCGACAAGCGCTCGTTCAAGTGGAGCGCCGACCTGGCCGACGGCCACAGCGTCTTCGACGCGGACTACGGGACGGGCCACGCCGAGATGACGGCCGCCGTCGCCCTCCTTTCACCGGAGAACGCGCTCAGCGAGGCGATGTTTTTCTAGGGCCTATTCGGCCCTGAGCAGCGAGTAGCTGCGCTTGCCCTTCCTGAGGAGGAGGTATTGGCCGAAGAGGAGGTCGCCTGTCGCGACCGAGCGCGCTGCCTCGGCCACGCGGACGTTGTTCATGTAGATCCCGCCGCCCTCGACGTCCTTCCTCGCCTGGCCCCTCGAGGGGCTGAGGCCACTGTGGACCAGGAGGTCGACAAGCGACGTGCCGGCGCCCTCGAGCTTCGCCTTTTCCAGGGCCTTGGTCGGAATCTCGCCCGCTACGTCGCCAAAGAGCGCCTCGGTGATGCCGTCCAATCCGCCGCCAAACATGATCTCGCTGGCCTTCACCGCGTCGTCGCATGCCGATTTTCCGTGCACGATCGTCGTGACCTCGCGGGCCAGCGCCTTGTGGGCCTCGCGCGGCCCGGGGTTCGCGGCGTGCTTCGCCTCCAGCGCCTCGATGTCCGCGGGGGAGAGGAGGGTGAACTTCCTCAGATAAGGCGCCACCATCGCGTCCTCGGTGTTGACGAAAAACTGGTAGAACTTGTAGGGGCTTGTCTTCTGCGGATCCAGCCACACGGCCCCGTCCTCGGTCTTGCCGAACTTGGTGCCGTCGGCCTTGGTGATGAGCGGGAAGGTGAGGCCCCAGGCGGGGACCCCTAGCTTCTTCCTGATCAGGTCCGTGCCGGCCGTGATGTTGCCCCACTGGTCGGATCCGCCAATCTGCAGCTCGCAGTCATGCGCGCTCTTCAGGTGGTAGAAATCGAAGGCCTGGAGCAGCATGTAGCTGAACTCCGTGTAGCTTATCCCGTTGTCGCCCTCCATGCGGGACCGCACGCTGTCCTTCGCAATCATCATGTTGATGGAGAAGTACTTGCCGACATCCCTCAGGAAGTCGAGGTAGGTCACGCCTGCGGTCCAGCTGGCATTGTTGACCATCCGGGCCGGGTTCACCTTCGAGTCGAAGTCCAAGAGCCTCGAGAGCTGGCCGCTGATCGAGGCCAGGTTCTCGTCCAGCTTCTCCCTTGAAAGGAGGTTCCTCTCGGCCGACTTGCCCGAGGGATCGCCTATCATGCCGGTGGCGCCCCCGGCCAGGGCTATCGGGTGGTGGCCGTGCAGCTGGAAGCGGCGCAGCGTCAGCTGGCCGATCAGGTGTCCCACATGGAGCGAGTCGCCGGTCGGGTCGAAGCCGCAGTAGACCGTGGCCGGGCCGGAGGCCAGGCGCTTTGCAAGCGCCTCGGAGTCCGTGCAGTCAGCCAAGAGGCCGCGCCACTTCAGCTCTTCAATGATCGTCATGGGGCCCCTCAAAAAGCCGCCCCGGGGCCCCGGCCGCAAGGGATTTTGTGACTGTCAAGCAAGCCCACGGAAAAAACGATTTGCCGAGCATGGCGCTTGGGCCCAAGGTGTCTCTTCACCAGCGCCGGTCCCGAGGGACACGATCTACGGCGCCTGCCTACACGCTAACCCACCTTACACCATGCCCATCGCCATCGGATCCAAGGCCCCGGACTTCACGCTAAAGACTGTCACGCCGGAAGGCCTGAAGGACGTCAAGCTGAGCGACAAGCTCGGCACCAAGAAGACGCTGCTGCTCTTCTTCCCCCTGGCTTTTACGGGCACCTGCACAAAGGAGATGTGCGGCGTCTCGGGCGGCATCGGCGAGTTCGCGGGCCTGGACGCGAACGTCCTCGGAATCAGCGTCGACAGCCCCTTCGCCCAGGCCGCGTGGGCCAAGGAGAACAAGATTACGGTGACTCTGCTCAGCGACTTGGACAAGAAGGTGACCGCCGCCTACGACGTGACCTTCAAGGGCCTGGCCGGCATCGGCGACACGAGCTCGCGCGCCTCCTTCGTCATCAGCCCCTCGGGCATCGTCGAGTATGCCGAGGTGACCGCGACCCCGGGCGACCTCCCGAACTTCGCCGCCATCAGCGCCGCAATCGCCAAATAACCCAAGCTCGATGAGCCAGACGCGCGATTCCTTCGGCACCCGCCAAACCTTCAAGGCGAACGGGGCCGAGCACGGCTTCCACTCGCTCCCCGCCCTGGCCAAGTCCGGCCTGGACGTCTCCAGGCTCCCGGTGTCGATCCGGCTGGTGCTTGAGTCCCTCCTTCGCAACTGCGACGGAAAGCGCGTCACGGAGCACGCGGTCCGCATGCTCGCCACCTGGCAGGCAAAGTCCGCCCGCACCGAGGAGATCCCCTTCGTCGTCGCCCGCATCGTGCTGCAGGACTTCACGGGCGTCCCGCTCCTGGTCGACCTAGCGGCCATGCGCTCGGCCGTCGCCAAGGCCGGCAAGAACCCCAAGATCATCGAGCCGCTCGTCCCCGTCGACCTCGTGGTCGACCACTCCGTCCAGGTCGACTTCTCCGGCAGCGCCGAGGCGCTCGCGCAGAACCTCGAGATCGAGTTCACGCGCAACCGCGAGCGCTACCAGTTCCTGAAGTGGGGCATGCAGGCCTTCGAGACCTTCAAGGTCGTCCCTCCGGGAATCGGCATCGTCCACCAGGTGAACCTGGAGTTCCTCGCCAAGGGCGTCCTCAAGGACGCCGAGGGGACCTACTACCCGGACACGCTCGTCGGCACCGACTCCCACACGACGATGATCAACGGCATCGGCATCGTGGGCTGGGGCGTCGGCGGCATCGAGGCCGAGGCCGGCATGCTGGGACAGCCCGTGTACTTCCTGACGCCCGACGTTGTCGGCGTCCACCTGACGGGCGCCCTGAGGGAGGGAGTCACGGCGACGGACCTCGCGCTCACGGTGACGCAGCTTCTGCGCAAGGCGAAGGTCGTCGGCAAGTTTGTCGAGTTCTACGGGCCGGGTGCCACGGCGCTTCCCGTCGTCGACCGCGCGACGATCGCTAACATGGCGCCGGAGTACGGCGCCACCATGGGCTTCTTCCCGGTCGACCAGGAGTGTACGAACTACCTGCGCGCCACGGGCCGCACGGACGAGCAGGTCGCGATCTACGAGGCCTATTACAAGGCCCAGGGCCTCTGGGGAATCCCGGCGAAGGGCCAGATCGACTACTCGCAGGACATCGAGCTCGACATCGGAAGCGTGGTCCCGAGCGTCGCCGGCCCGAAGCGGCCCCAGGACAGGATCGAGCTCCCGAAGATGAAGCAGGAGTTCCACACCTCATTCTCGAGGCCGGTGACCGAGAACGGATTTGGAAAGAAGGCCGAGGATTACGCGGGCGCAGGTGCCGACATCTCCATGAACGGCCACGGCTCGGCGCACCTTGGCCACGGGAGCGTTGTCATCGCGGCCATCACGAGCTGCACCAACACCTCGAACCCCTCGGTCATGCTGGCCGCGGGCATCCTTGCTAAGAAGGCCGTCGAGCGCGGCCTCACGGTCGGACCGGCCGTCAAGTCGTCTCTCGCCCCCGGGTCACGCGTCGTGACGGACTACCTGACCCGCACGAAACTGCAGCCCTACCTGGACCAGCTCGGCTTCCAGACGGTCGGCTACGGCTGCACGACCTGCATCGGCAATTCCGGCCCGCTCGCGGCGCCGGTCGAGGACGCGATCATCAAGAACGACCTGGTCGCCGCCTCCGTCCTCTCGGGCAACCGCAACTTCGAGGCCAGGGTTCACCAGAGCATCAAGGCCAACTTCCTCATGTCGCCCCCGCTGGTCGTCGCCTTCGCGCTCGCCGGCCGCGTCGACATCGACCTGTCCAAGGAGCCGATCGGCAAGGGCAAGGACGGCAAGGACGTGTTCCTCGCCGACATCTGGCCGAGCCTCGCGGAGGTCCGCGACCTTCTGCAGTCCGCCCTCCATCCCGAGGTGTACCGCAAGCTCTACAGCGACTTCGCCTCCCAGAACCCGAAGTGGAACGAGATCCCGTCCTCGGTGGGTGACACCTACGAGTTCGACGCGAAGTCGACGTACATCCAGGAGCCCCCGTTCTTCACGGGCTTCTCGATGCAGCCGGGCACGATCGCCGAGATCACGGGCGCCCGGGCGCTCGGCGTCTTCGGCGACTCCGTCACGACCGACCACATCTCCCCGGCGGGCTCGATCAAGAAGTCGTCGCCTGCGGGCCGCTTCCTCGTCGAGAGCGGCGTGGCCTTCGAGGATTTCAACAGCTACGGCTCGCGGCGCGGCAACGACAGGGTCATGACGCGCGGCACCTTCGCCAACGTGAGGATCAAGAACCTGATGCTCGGCGGGGCCGAGGGCGGCGACACGCTCCTCCAGCCCGAGGGCGCCAAGATGTCGATATTCGACGCGGCCGCGGAGTACCGCAAGAGGGGCACCCCGCTCGTGATCATCGCAGGCCAGGAATACGGCACGGGCTCGTCCCGCGACTGGGCCGCCAAGGGGACGAACCTCCTCGGCGTCCGCGCGGTGGTCGCCCAGAGCTACGAGCGGATCCACAGGAGCAACCTTGTCGGCATGGGCGTCCTTCCCCTGCAGTTCAAGGAGGGCACCAACGCCGCGAGCCTCAAGCTCGACGGCTCCGAGAGCTACGACGTCCGCGGCCTCGACCAGTCAATCAAACCGCAGCAGGACCTTACTCTGCACATCGTCCGCAAGAACGGTGAAACCCTCGACGTTCCGGTTCGCTGCCGGATAGACACCCCCATCGAGATCGACTATTACCAGCACGGCGGCATCTTACCCTACGTCCTCCGTCAAATCCTGGCGAAATCGTGATTTCAGAGACGGCAAAGCCAGTTTATCTGGTCGACGCCTACTCGGACCCGGTGGTGATCCGCATCGAGGGCCGCGCGTGCTTCCTTAACAGCGCGTGCCTGCGCGACTTCGTGACCCAGATGATCAAGTCCGGGAAGACCCGCTTCGTGATCGATTTCCTCAGGTGCACGAGCATGGACAGCACCTTCCTCGGCGTCCTGGCCGGCTTTGCCCTGGAGATGCTCAAGACAAAGCCCAGGGGCAGCCTGGTGCTCACGCGGATGGGACAGAGGAACCTGGAACTCGTCCGCAACCTGGGCCTGCACAAGCTTCTGACGATCGACACGACGGACAGCGTCGCAACCGCGGCGCCCACCGAAGCCGGGTCCACGCCGCTCGTCTGCACGGACCGCAGCGAGCTGGAGAACACCCGCATGGTCCTCGAGGCCCACGAGAACCTCGTGTCGGCCGACGAGGGCAACCGTAACAAGTTTCAAGACGTGCTGGTTTTCATGAAGAACCGCGTTGAGCAGGGCTGAAGTCTCCCTTTTGATGTCGGGGTGACGCCGCTTTGCCCGGACGGCGCCCTTCCATGCTCTACCTAACCATCACGTGCCTGGTCCTCGTCGTGGCCGGGCTGTGCGTGGCCCTGTACAAGGTGAGGGCGGAGTCGGACGAGCGCGAGGAGCTGCGCGACAGGGCGGTCCACAACCGCCAGCGGGCCCTGGACTTCATGCACCTGATGGCGGAGGCGCTGGGGGAGGGACTCTCCCGCCAGGAGCTCCACCAGAGGATTGTACACGCCTCCATCCTCTGCACGGGCGCGCTGAGCGCCTGCATCTTCGAGAGGACGGAGGACAACAAGATGCGAAGCGTCGCGGTTGAGGGCCTCTTCCCGCCGCACAGGCCGCTTGCCGACCATGTGAAGGGCAAGCTCACGACGCGGGCGAAGTTCATCGAGCAGGTCCTCAGGTCTGAGGAGTTCCCGGTCGGCGAGGGGATCGTGGGCCGCGTGGCGCAGACTGGGCGCGCGGAGCTGATCGCGGACGCGACGCAGGACCCGACCATCATCAGGCATGACGACCCGAATCTCGCGGTTCGCTCCGTGATAGCGGTCCCCATGACCTTCCGCGACCGGTTCTTCGGCGTACTCGTCGTCGCGAACCCCGTCGACAACCGCCTCTTCACGGAGATGGAGGCCACGCTCATGCAGTCGCTGGCCGAGCAGGCGGCCCTGTCGCTCCAGAACGCGGAATCCCTCAACCTCCAGATCGAGCGCGGCCAGCTGGACCTCGACCTCTCGATCGCGAGCGGCATCCAGCAGATGCTGCTTCCCTCGCAGTCCACGGTTTTTGCCGGGGTCGACATCGACGCCCGCTACGCACCGGCCCAGAGGATAGGCGGGGACCTCTTCGATATTTTCCCCGTGTCCGCGACGCGCCTCGGCGTCGCCGTGGCCGACGTGTCCGGCAAGGGAATCGCGGCCTCGCTCTACATGGCGGTCTGCCGCACGAACCTCCGCCAGATTGCGCCGAGGCACGTGTCGCCGGCCCACACGCTCTCCGCCCTCAACCGCGCGATGGCCGCGGACATCCACGGCGACTTGTATGTCACCGTGCTCTACTGCGTGATCGATGTCTCGGCCAACATCGTGACGTTCGCCCGCGCGGGTCATGAGTTGCCGCTCTTCGCGCGCAAAGACGCCGAGACCGGCAACTACCTGACGCACCTCGTGCGCTCCGAGGGAATGCCGGTCGGCCTCGTGCCGGACGAGATCTTCGCCAACGCCATCGAGGACAAGATCGAGCACTTCGACCCGGGCGACACCCTGGTCCTCTTCACTGACGGCGTCACCGAGGCGCCCAACGAGGAGGAGAAGGAGTTCTCGAGCGCGCGACTGGCGGATGTCGTCAGGGCGCTGCACACGCGCCCTGCGCGCGAGATCAACGACGGGATCCTGGAGAGCGTCCGCCGCTTCACGGGCGACGCTGTCCAGCGGGATGACCTGACGCTCGTGACCGTCAAGCGCTCCTAGCCCGTTCGCGGCCACGCCATGGCGGAGCCAAACAGGGTGATTGTCGTCGGTGGCGGGGCGGCCGGGTTCTTCGGGGCGATCGCGTGCGCGGAGGCCAACCATGCCTCCGAGGTCACGCTCCACGAGTCGACCGCCCACCTCCTGGCGAAGGTGCGTGTCTCCGGCGGCGGCCGCTGCAACGTGACCCATTCCTGCTTCGATGCCCGCGACATGGCCAAGCGCTATCCGCGGGGCTCAAGGGAACTCATCGGCCCCCTGAGCCGCTTCGGCCCGGAGCAGACGATAGCGTGGTACGCGAAACGCGGCGTGGAGCTCAAGACCGAGAAGGACGGGCGCATGTTCCCCGTGACGGATAGCTCGGCGACAATCGTCGACTGCCTGACCGCCGCCGCGAGGAACTGCGGCGTAAACGTCCGGACCGGGAGCGGGCTGCGCTCGCTTGTGAAGTCAGCCGGCGGCGGGTTCGTGGCGACGCTCTCGGATTTGGGCGAGGTGCCGTGCGACAAGGTGCTCCTTGCCACGGGCGGTGCAAAGGGCCCGGCCGGCCAGTCGATCCCCGAGTCCCTGGGTCACACCGTGACGCCGGCGGTGCCGTCGCTATTCAC
>Ga0302319_10000829_pt1 | contig 69370 bp, 65 predicted proteins | sample Bog_T0_2_FD_203319 | JGI IMG/M metagenome (GOLD analysis project Ga0302319, IMG submission 203319) | Peat permafrost microbial communities from Stordalen Mire near Abisko, Sweden - Bog_T0_2 | ecosystem: Environmental > Terrestrial > Soil > Wetlands > Peat | place: Sweden: Abisko, Stordalen Mire...
TGCGAACGCGCCGGCCGGCTCGTTGGCTTCGAGCAGCGCCAGGCCCTCGGCCTCGATCTGCGCCCAGGCGCTCGGCTCGAGCGCCGCGAACGGCGCGACCTCGAGCGTTGCACGCCTGGCGCTGCGCCTGACCGTCCATGTTGCGCAGACCTCACCGTCGTGGAGCACCGTGGCGTTGACGCGCAGGTTCTTGGTCGTCAGGTGGCGGCGATGCTCGTCGGCGATCAGCCGGCTGCGATCGGCGTGCGCCAACACGAGGCTGTCGAACTCCGGTAGGAAGCGCACCGGCGCCGGCGTTTCGCCGCCGGGGCGGGGGGCGTCGCGCAGGTCGAACAGCTCGCGTCCGCGTTCGTCGCTGAAGGTCGCAAGCTCTGGCGCCAGCGCCTCGAAGGCCGTCGCGAGGCCCGTCAGTCCCGACCATGCCTGGGCGTCGGCGACGCTCGCCGGGCCGTAGGCCGCCAGGTAGCGCCGCACGAGCTCTGGCGTGTCCGCGCCACGGCCACCGGGGTCCGCCAGGCGCAGCCGTGGGTCGCGCGGAAAGCCGAAGCGGTCGCCGCTCGGGACCATCACCAGCGGGACATGCGTGCGCACCGCGTAGCCGAGCGCGCGCTCGTCGCAGTCGGGAAACGCGACGTGGAGCAGGGCTCGCAGCTGCGCCGATGTCCGCGGTTCCTGCGACAGCAGCTCTCCCGCAACGCTGCTCAGCGCGTCGAGGTCGAGCGCCCGGGTCCGCTCGCCGAGCACCCGTGCCGCGCGGGCGAGCACAGGTTCACAGGCGGGGCGGAACGCCGCCCAGTCCGCCGCGCTAACCAGGTGCAGCGTCGCGCGGAAGAGCGGGCCGCGGACGAGTGCCGCGGAACGTATCGCGGCAAGCAATTCGTCGGGCTCGAACGCCGCAAGGCGCGACCACAGGCCGATGAATGGCGGTCGCGGCTCCTGCGCCTGCATGCCCGCGAGCGCCCTCACCGCCTCGACGGCGCCGATCGGCGCGCGCTGCAGCAGCAGCTGGCGCGCGAGCGTCGCGCGTCCCAGCTCGCGCCGGCGCAGCAGCGGTGAGTCAGTCGCGGCGGGCCTCCCAGGAGAACCCGCGCACCGCCGCCGCGACGCCGACGAGCGTCCAGACACCGAGCACGCCGAGGTCGCTGAGATGCTTGGAAAGGCCGCCGTGGTGCGCGACGAGCCCGCCGGAGATGCCGAGGATCAGGTGGTCGAGCGGGAGTGCCTGGGCGATGTCACGCAGGAAGCTCGGCACGTGCTTGACGTCGAAGAACACGCCGGAGATCAGGATCACCGGCACGAACACGGCGTTCACCACCGCCGGGGCGGATTCGAAGTTGGGGATCGTGTGCGACAGCGCGACCCCGAGCGAGGCGAAGCAGACGACGCCGAGGGCGACAAACACGATCAGCTGGCCCGGGTCCGGCGGCCAGCCGAGACCGAAGAACAACCGCCCGGCGAGCACGACGATGACGATCTGGATCGCGGTGTTGGTCACCGCGTTGAGCGCCAGGCCGCCGAGATAGGTGCCGCTCGGCAGCGGGGTTCCGCGCATCCGCTTGAGCACGCCCTGCTCGCGCAGGAAGGTCAGGTTGTAGGCGAGCGCCGTGAACGTCGTCGACATCACGCTCATGCCGGCGATGCCCGGCACGATGATCCGCAGCTCGTGGCGGTTTCCGCTGACGATCGCACCGAACAGCGCGAGGAAGATCAGCGGCAGCAGGAAGTTGAAGAAGGCGGCGCTCGGGTTGCGCCAGAACAGGTGGCGCTCGAAGCGGTACTGACGCCACAGCAGGGTGAGCGAGTCAGGCACCGGCGGTGAGCTCCAGATAGATCTCCTCGAGGCTCGGGCGCGTGACGGAGAGGCCTTCGAGCTCCTGGTGCGCGGCGAGCGCGGCGCTGGTCAGCTCGTGCAGCAGGCGCGTCGGGTCATCGGTCTGGTGCACGACGAGCTCGCCGCCGACGAGGTGAGCGACGCGGTAGCGCGAGCCTCCTCCGACCCCCAGCTGCTCGGGCGAGCCCTCGGCGAGGATCCGCCCCCCCTTGATGATCGCGACGCGGTCCGCCAGCTCCTGGGCCTCGTCGAGGTAGTGCGTCGTTAAAAGGACCGTCTTGCCGAGATCCTTCAGCGACCGGATCGTCTCCCAGGCGGTGCGGCGCGCGGCGGGGTCAAAGCCCGTCGTGGGCTCATCGAGGAAGACCAGCTCGGGGTCGCCGATCAGTGCCAGCGCGAGGTCGAGCCGGCGCCGCTGGCCGCCCGAGAGCCTGCGGGCGCGCTCGTCTCGCTTCTCGCCGAGACCGACCAGCTCGATCACCTCGGCGACGTCGCGCGGATGTGGGTAGAAGCCGGCGAAGTGCGCGAGCACCTCGCCGACGCGCACGTGGCTGTAGATGCCGCTGCTCTGCAGCACGATGCCGACGCGGCGGCGAAGCTCCAACGGGCGCGTCTGCGGGTCGTGGCCGAGCACGCGGACGGTGCCCGAACTGCGCGTCCTGTAGCCCTCGAGGATCTCGACTGTGCTCGTCTTGCCCGCTCCGTTGGGGCCAAGCAGCCCGTAGATCTCGCCGCGCTGCACCTGGAAGTCGATTCCCGCAACCGCCTCCATGTCGCCGTAGTTCTTGCGCAGGTCTCGGACCTCGATCGCCGGGCTGGCAGACATTGGCGCCATCATGCCAACATGCCCGCCGCTGCCGCCGCTGCCGGCGCTCCGCTGGTCCGCCGGCTGCCGCGCAACCGCCGGCGCCGCTACCAGTGCACGCCGCGGAGCAGGCTCGCGAGCGCGAGCTGCTGAGCCGACGCCGGGTGCCGCGGGCGCTCCTCGCCGCCCGCCGGCGGCGAATCAGCCTCGCCGCCCGCCGGCGGCGAATCCGGAAACAGGCGGTAGGCGGCGTGGAGCAGCTGGTCGACGAGCTTCGGAGCCAGGGCGTAGGCGACCTCGCCCACCGTGCCCAGGCGCGTGCCGATCTCCTTGGGTTTCGAGCGGATCGCCTCGCAGATCATCTCCGCGGCCTCCTGCGCGCTGATCGCTGGGAAATCCGCATACAGCGTCGTCGGCTCGATCATCGGCGTGCGCACGAGCGGCATGTGGATCGTCGTGAACGTGATGCCGTCGCCGATCACCTCGCTCGAGACCACGCGGGTGAACGCGTCGAGTGCGGCTTTCGAGGCCACGTAAGCGGAGAATCGCGGCGGGTTGACCTGCACGCCGATCGTCGAGACGTTCACGACGTGGCCGCCGCCGCGCTCACGCATGTGGCCGAGCAGCGCCATCGTCAGCCGGGCCGCGCCGAAGTAGTTGAGCGTCATTGTGCGCTCGTAGTCGTGGAAGCGGTCTTCGGAGAGCACGGCGGATCGCCGGATCGAACGGCCCGCGTTGTTGACGAGCACGTCCACCGGGTGGACGGCGAGCACGTTCGCAACGAGTGCCTCGACCGACTCGCGCTCGGACAGATCCGCCTCGAACACGTGCGCCTCGCCGCCCGCCGCCTCGATCTCGCGGCGGGTCTGCTCGAGTCGCTCGCGATTGCGCGCGACGAGGATCGGGATCGCGCCGGCGGCCGCCAGCGCGAGCGCCGCGGCCTGCCCGATGCCCGACGAGGCTCCGGTGATCAGCACATGACGCCCCGCCACCGCTGCGGCGAGTGTGCCGGCGCGATCCAGCTGCGGATCGAGCCGGCGCTCCCAGAAGTCCCACAGGACAGGCGCGTAATCCTCGAGCGCCGGCACGGCGATCGAGCTGGCGGCCAGTGCCGCGTCGGCTTCAGCTGTGTCGAAGCGGCAGTCGAAGGTGAGGTTGCCGAGCAACTCCGCCGGGATGCCGAGGTCGGCGAGTAGCGCGCGAGCGGCCTGGCGCACGGCGGGGACGCTCATCGCCGCTGACAGGCTGCCCGCGGGCAGGCCCGCGAGGATCCGGTGGTCGATCCGCAGCGCCAGCGTCGGGGCGTGCGCGGCGCGCGCGAACGCGTTGATCACTTCGCCGCTGCGCTGCGAGCGCGGGCTGCACAGATGGAAGGTCCGCCCTTCGAGTCCCGGCTGGTGCGCGATATGGTCGATCGCGGCGGCGACGAAGTCGACGGGGACGATGTTGGTGTGCCCGATCTCCGGGCCGACGAGCGGTACCCATTCGGGGATCAGATGGCGCGTCCGCGCGATCGCTTTGAAGAAGTAGTACGGGCCGTCGATCTTGTCCATCTCGCCGGTCCGGGAGTGCCCGACGACGATCGACGGCCGGTAGATCCGCCACGCCACCGCGGTCTGGTCGCGGACGATCCGCTCGGCTTCGAACTTGGCCCGGTGGTAGGGCGTCGGCAGCGTCTGCGAGAGGTCGAAGTCAGCTTCGGTGAAGGTCCCGCGGTGGCGGCCGGCGACGGCGACCGAGGAGACGTGGTTCAGGCAGCCCAGCGCGAGTGCCGCGGCGAGTTCGAGCATGTTGCGCGTGCCCAGCACGCTCGCGCGCTCGGTCTCCTGCGCTCCCGCGCGCAGGTCGTAGAGCGCGGCGAGGTGAAAGCCGCGCTCGATCGTGCCCCTGGCGGCGGCGAGCCAGGACTCCTCGACGCCCGCCAGCGGCAGCTCGAGGTCGCCGGCCACGATGTGCACGCGTTCGCTGTCAAACAGCGTGCGCGCCCGCGCGATCGAGCCGGGGCGCACGAGGATGTGCACCTCGCCCTCGCGCTCGAGCAGGCGCTCGACGAGATGACGCCCGATGAAGCCCGTCGCGCCGGTGACCAGCGAGGCCATCGCCGAAGCGTATAGCCCCCGCGGCGACCGCCTCGGAGGCGAAGATGATCGCCCGACGGCCTAGAAGTCTGTTCCTACCAGCCGCGCTGCCACGGGCGCGCCCGCACCGGTCAGCCTCGAAAGAGGCTGCCTAAAAATCCCGGCTACCAGCCGCGCTGCCACTCGGCGCTCTTGGCGCGCGCCTTGGCGGCCGCCTTGCGGGCGTCCTTGCGCTTTTCCAGGTGTCCCTGGAGCATGCTCGCGGCGAAGATGAAGACCGGGATGAAGACGATCAGGATGAATCCGGCGGCGGTCGTGACCTTGTCGTCGGTCTGACCGTAGAGCCCCTCACCGCCGTCGTGGGCCAGCGCGGCCGGCGCGAGCACGAGCAGCGCGATCGCGGCGGTCGTGGTGATGGCGATCAGGCGGCGCACCGGCGCGCACTCTACCGGAGCGAGCCGCCGCATACGATCAAAGACATGGCCATCGCCATTGCCTCCAACCTGTCGAAGGACATCGCCGGCGCGCCGCTGCTGCGCGGCGTCTCGTTCAAGCTCGAACGCCGCGAGCGGATGACGATCGCCGGGCGCAACGGCGCCGGCAAGACGACCCTGCTGCGAATGCTCGCGGGCGAGGCGACGCTCGACGGCGGCGAGCTCGCGATCGCAAAGAACGTGCGTGTCGCGCTGCACGACCAGCGCCCGCCGCGCGAGCGCGGGATGGCCCTGCGGGAGTACCTGCTGTCGGCCTGCACCGTGGAGCTTGCGGTCGAGAAGCGGCTCGCGACGCTCGAGGCGGCGATGGCTGCCGGGTCGGCGGACGCCGCGACGCTGGACCGCTACGCGCGTGCCCAGGCCGAGCTCGAGCACCACGGCGGATACCGCTGGCGCGATCGAGCGACGGACGTGGCGCGCGGGCTCGGCTTCCATGAGGAGGACCTCGAACGGGGGCTCGCGAGCTTCTCCGGTGGCGAGCTGACGCGCGCCTCGCTCGCGCGGGCGCTTGCCGCACGGCCTGACCTGCTGCTGCTCGACGAGCCGACCAACCATCTCGACATCGAGTCGCTGGAGTGGCTCGAGCAGGCGCTCGTCTCGCTCGATGCGGCGATCGCGCTGGTGGCGCACGATCGCTGGTTCCTCGAGACGGTCGGCACGGCGGTGCTCGAACTGGAGGCCGGCCGCTCGCGCTTCTTCCCCGGCAGCTGGCACGCGTGGCGCGCAGAGCAGGCGGCGCGCGAGCTGGCGCTCGGCCGCGCGATCGAACGCCAGCAGACGGAGGTCGAGCGGCTCGAGCGGTTCGTCGCGCGCTGGGGCGCCGGAACCCGGGCCCGCCAGGCGCAGTCGCGCGTCAAGGCGCTGGAGAAGATCGAGCGCATCGAGCGGGCGCCAAGCGACGGGGCGTCACTGTCGTTCCAGTTCGACGCGCCGGCGCGCAGCGGGCGTGTGACCTTCGAGCTGGAGGACGCCCGCGTCGAGGTCGGCGAGCCGCCGATCGTGCTGCTCGAGCACGTCCAGCTGTGGCTCGAGCGTGGCGAGCACGTGTCGCTCGTCGGCCCGAACGGGTCTGGCAAGACGACGCTGATCGAGGCGCTGACCGGGCGCCGGCCGCTCGCGGGCGGGCGGCTGCGGACCGGGCACAACGTGTCCGTCGGCTTCCTCTCCCAGCACGCCGACGAGCTGGGCGCCGTGGGCACGGTGCTGGATGCGGCTCAACAGGCGACCGGCCTGACGCCAAACAAGGCGCGCGCGCTGCTCGGGCGCTTCCTGTTCGGCGGCGAGCAGGCCGAGAAGCCGCTCGCCGGGCTCTCTGGCGGCGAGCGCCGGCGGCTCTCGCTGGCGATCCTCGTCAACAGCGGCGCGAACGTGCTGATCCTCGACGAGCCGACCAACCACCTCGACCTCGAATCCCGCGAGGCCCTGGAGGACGCGCTCGGCGCCTTCGGCGGCTCGCTGATCCTGGTCTCCCACGACCGCGCGCTGCTGGACGCGGTCGGCACGCGCACGATCGCCGTCGAGCAGGGGACGCTTCGCAGCTACGTCGGCGGCTGGCCGGAGTACCTGCGTGTGCGCGAGGAGCGCAAGGCGGCGGGCGAGGAGCCGGCGCCGCGGCCCAGGCGTCGCGCCGGCGTCGGCGCTGGGGCGGCCGGCGGCGGCGCGGCCGGCGCGGGAAGCGCGGACGCTGCGGCCGGCGCGGGGGGCGCCCGGGGCGCCGGGAGCGCGGGCGGCGCCGGGAACCCTCGGGGCGCGGGCAGCGCGCCGGGGGCCGACGCCGGCGCCCAGCGCAAGGGCAAGGCGAAGGCGAAGGCGGCGGACGGTCCAAGCAAGAACCGCCTGCGCGCGCAGGAGCAGGCCGAGCTGGCGGTCGAGGCGGCGGAGGTCGCGTTGGCCGCGCTCGAGCAGGAGCTCTCAGACCCCGCGGCCTGGGCGACGAAGTACGAGACGGCGAAGAACGAGGCCCGGCACACCGCTGCCAAGCGCGCCGTCGAAGCTGCCTATGCGCAGCTTGAAGCGACGCTGTGAGAGCGGTTTGCGCAGGGCGGCGCTGATCTAGACTCAAGCTATGAAGCACGCCCGCAACGTCGCGATCATCGTCGTGATCGCGCTCGCCGTCGTCGCCCTGCCGGGCGGCAGCGACGTAGCGGGCCTGGTCGGAGCGGTGTTCTCGCTGCTGTTCGCGGCGCTGGTCGCTTACTTCGCAGGCCGCTTCTACCGTGACCACCAGGTCGATATCTACGGGCTCGGCGACCTCGACCGCGGGATCCTCTACGCGTCGCTCGGCGCGATTGTCGTCGTCCTTGCGGCCTCGGGCGCACTGACCGCGACCACCGTCGGCACGCTCGTCGAGTTCGCGGCTCTCGGCCTGTGCGCCGGGGGCCTGCTCCGCGTCTACCGCAACTGGCAACGCTACTGAGCGCCGCCGCCGACCTCGCCAAGCAGCGGCGGGCGCTGCCCGACCAGCCCGGCGTGTACCTGTTCCGCGATCGCGCCGGTCGCGTGATCTACGTCGGCAAGGCGATCTCGATCCGCAAACGCGTCGCGTCCCACTTCGGCGCCGGCGGGAACGCGGCGATGACGGCCGACGTCGCGTCGGTCGACAGCGTGGTGGTCGGCACCGAGTCCGAGGCACTGCTGACGGAGCAGGCCTTCATCAAGCAGTACCGGCCGCGCTTCAACATCCGCCTGCGCGACGACAAGTCCTATCCGTTCATCGCGATCTCGCTGGACGAGGAGTTTCCGCGGGTGTACTTCACGCGCGAGCGCCATCGGCGCGATCGCGCTTACTTCGGGCCCTACTCCAACGCGAAGCGGGTGCGCGAGACGCTGGAACTGCTCAGCCGGATCTTCCTGATCCGCTCGTGCACCGGTGCGCAGCCCGGCCGGCGCTCCGGCTCGCCGTGCCTGGATTTTCACATCAACCGCTGTGGCGCGCCGTGCGTCGGTTACGTGACGCGCGAGGAGTACCGGCGGGGGATCGACCGCGCGATCGATTTCCTCGGCGGGCGCTACGGCGAGATCGAACGCGAGCTGGAGGCGCGCATGAAGGCAGCGGCGGGCGCGCAGGAGTTCGAGCAGGCCGCCGTCGAGCGCAACCGGCTGGCCGCCGTGCGGTCGCTGCTCGCGCGCCAGCGGGTGTCCGGCGCCGCTGTCGGCACGCTCGACGCGATCGCCGTGGCGCTCGCGGGCCGTGACGCCAACGCCCAGGTGTTCCAGGTCCGCGACGGCGTGCTGTCGGACCGCCAGTCGTTCTACCTCGCGAACGAGGGAGAACGCCCGGCGCAGGAGGTGCTTGAGGAGTTCCTGCTGCAGTACTACGAGCACGCAGCGGCTGTGCCGGCGCTGGTCGTAGTGGCGGAGCCGGTATCGGAGATCGTGACGCAGGCGCTCGGCGCCCGGCGCGGTGCGCGCGTCGAGGTGCGGGCGGCCGAGCGGGGCGAGAAGCGCCGCATTCTTGATCTCGCCGAGCGAAATGCGGCGCTCGCGATCGAGGAGGAGCAGCTCAAGGCCGCGCATCGCCGCGAGCGGCGAGCCGAGGCGCTCGACGGTCTGCGGGCCGCGCTTTCGCTGCCGGTCGTGCCGGTGCGGATCGAGTGTTTCGACATCTCCAACCTGGCGGGCACCCACACCGTGGCCTCGATGGTCGTTTTTGAGGCCGGCGTGCCGAAGCGGTCGGACTACCGGCGGTTCCGGATCCGCACCGTCAGCGGCTCGGACGACTTCGCGTCGATGGCGGAGGTGCTCGAGCGGCGGATGGCGGCGTGGGAGCGCCAGTCGGACACCTCTCCGCACGAGTCCGGCTACGACCGCAGCTTCGCAGCGCTGCCGAACCTGATCGTCATCGACGGCGGCAAGGGTCAGCTCTCAGCGGGGCTCGAGCCGCTCGCCGCCGCGCGCGCAGAGGGCGTCGCGGTGATCTCGCTCGCCAAGCGGCTCGAGGAGGTCTTCGTCCCGGGGCGCCGTGAGGCGATCGTGCTTTCGCACTCAAGCCCCGAGCTGCAGCTCCTGGCGCGGATTCGCGACGAGGCCCACCGCGTCGCCATCACCCATCACCGCTCGCGCCGAGACCGGGCGATGACCTCGTCGCTGCTCGACGAGCTGCCGGGTGTCGGACCGGCGCGCAAGCGCGCGCTGATCGCCCATTTCGGATCGCCCGACGCCGTGCTGGCCGCGAGCGCCGAGCACCTGCAGGCAGTTCCGGGCCTGCCTGCGAAGGTCGGACGCGAGCTGTACGCCCACCTGCACCGCGTCGGCTAGCGACGCGCCTGGACGCGCGGCCTGCGTGCGGCGCGCGTGTCCGCCGTGTGCGCGACGATTGAGCCAATGGCGGACTCCCCGGGCGCGCTGAAGGATCTGACGATCATCACCGGCTTCTCGGGGGCCGGCAAGTCGACGGCGATGAACGTCTTCGAGGACGCCGGCTACTTCTGCGTCGACAACCTGCCGCCGGGGATGATCGGCAGCCTGATCGAGCTGTTCGTGCACGAGGGATCCAAGGTCGAGCGGGCAGCCGTGGTGTCCGACGTGCGGGGCGGCGAGTACTTCGAGGCTCTCCAGGCCGTGCTCGACGACCTCGAGAACATGGGGCTCGAGCACCGCGTCCTGTTCCTGGACGCCGCGGATGAGACGCTGCTCAATCGCTACAAGGAGACGCGCCGCCGTCACCCGCTCGCCGCCGCCGGGTCGATCGCCGACGGGATCGCCGCGGAGCGCGCTCAGCTCGATGCGCTGAAGGCGCGCGCCGATATCGTGATCGACACAACCGGGCTGTCCACGGCGATGCTCCGCGGCAAGATCGTCGAGGCGCTGCTCGGCCAGCAGTCGGCCAACCGCCTCGCGATCACCTTCTCGAGCTTCGGCTTCAAGCACGGGCCGCCGCGCGACGCCGACCTGCTCTTCGACGTGCGGTTCCTGCCGAATCCCCACTACGAGCGTGATCTGCGCCAGCTGACCGGCCGCGATCCGCGCGTCGTCGAGTTCATCGATCGCGACGGCAAGCTGGCCGAGTTCTACGCCCACGTCGAGCCACTCCTCGACTACCTGTTCAGCGAGTACGTGGCCGAGGGAAAGTCGCACCTGCTGGTCGCGATCGGCTGCACCGGCGGTCGCCACCGCTCCGTCGCGATCGTCGAGCATCTGGCCGCGCGCTACGGCTCGAGCGAGGACGTCGTGGTCGCGGCGAGCCACCGTGACGCCGACAAGCCTCCCGACGAGCAGTGATCGACCACGTCGGCTTCGAGGTCTCAAACCTCGCGCGATCGGCAGCGTTCTACGACGCGGTTTTCCTCGCCCTGGGTGGACGGCGGCTGCATGAGAGCCCGCATGCGGTCGCCTACGGGATGGTCGCGCCGTCGCTGTGGATAGTCGTTCGCGGCAATCGGCCGGCGCCGGGCTACGGCCACGTGGCGCTGACCGCCCGGGGTCGCGCGGCGGTGATCGGCGCCTATGGCGCCGCGCTCGCCAACGGCGGCAGCAGCGAGAGCCCGCCGGAGCTTCGGCCGCAGTACAGCCCGCTCTACTTCTCCGCCTACGTTCGCGACCCCGACGGCCTGCGCGTCGAGTTCGTCGGCGGCTCGCATTGATGACGCTAGGGTCGCACCGCCCACCGCCCTCGTGGGGCAGCGCCCGGTAGCCCCCGGCAGCGCCCGGTAGCCCGCCCGGCCGCGCCCAGCAGAGCCGCGGATGCGGCTGCGCACCCGCAGCTCCCGGCCGCCTCCTCCGCGAACCGCCGCCGGTCCGTTGATAGCCTTGCGCGTCGCCCGGATCCGCTCGCTCAGGCTGGGCTTTTCTCGTCACTGCGATGGAAGGATGCTGGGATGACGGTACGGGTGGGGATCAACGGCTTCGGCCGGATTGGTCGCAATGTGTTTCGCGCCGCGATGGCCGCCGGCGCAACGGAGATCGAATGGGTTGCCGTCAACGATCTGACCGACGCGCCGACGCTCGCGCACCTGCTGCGCTACGACTCGATTCTCGGTCCCTACAAGGGCAGCGTCGAGGTTGACGGCGAAAGTCTCGTCGTCGACGGTAAGCCGCTGCGAGTGCTCGCGGAGCGCGACCCTGGCGCGCTGCCCTGGGGCGATCTCGGGGTGGATGTCGTGATCGAGTCAACCGGCTTCTTCACCGCCCGCGCGGGTGCCGCCAAGCACCTCGAGGGCGGGGCGAGCAAGGTGGTGATCTCCGCGCCGGCCAGCGGCGAGGACATCACCGTCGTACTGGGCGTCAACTTCGACCGCTACTCCCCGGCCGAGCATCACGTGATCTCAAACGCCTCATGCACGACCAACTGTCTCGCGCCGATGGCGAAGGTGCTGCACGAGACGGTCGGCATTCGCCACGGCCTGATGACCACGATCCACGCCTACACCGCCGACCAGCGCCTGCAGGACATGCCGCATAGCGACCTGCGCCGGGCCCGCGCGGCGGCTATCAACCTGGTCCCGACCTCGACCGGGGCCGCCAAGGCGGTCGGGCTGGTGCTGCCTGAGCTGGCCGGCAAGCTGCACGGGTTCGCCGTGCGTGCTCCGGTCCCCACGGGGTCGCTGGTCGACCTGACCTTCGAGGCCGAGCGGGCGACGAGCGTCGATGAGATCAACGACGCGTTGCGCGGTCGCGCCGGCAGCGGCGAGCTGGCAGGGATCCTCGCCTACACCGAGGATCCGATAGTCTCGACCGACGTAATCAGCAACCCGAACTCATCGATCGTCGATGGCGGACTGACGGCAGTGATCGACGGCACGCTTGTGAAAACCGTGAGCTGGTACGACAACGAGTGGGGCTATTCCAACCGGGTGGTCGAACTCGTCCAGCGGCTCTCGTGAAGGGACTCGGTGACGTCGAGGTGGCGGGGCGGCGGGTGCTGGTCCGGGTCGACTTCAACGTGCCGCTGAAAGGCGGCGAGATCACCGACGACACGCGCATCCGGGCGGCGCTGCCGACGATCGAGAACCTGCGCGGCCGCGGCGCGAAGGTGATCCTCGCAAGCCACCTCGGCCGGCCGAAGGGCGTCCCTGATCCGGCGTTCTCGCTCGCACCCGTCGCGAAGCGCCTGGCCGAGCTGACCGGCGCGCACGTCGAGTTCGCCCACGACGTCATCGGGCCAAGCGCCCACGCGGCCGTGGACAGCCTGCAACCAGGCGGGATCGTGCTGCTGGAAAACCTGCGCTTCGAGCCGGGTGAGACCAAGAACGACGACGAGCTCGCGGCGGCGCTCGCCTCGCTCGCAGACGTCTATGTCAACGACGCGTTCGGTTCTGCGCATCGCGCGCACGCCTCGACTGAGGGCGTGACGCATCACGTGCGCGAGGCCGTCGCCGGGCTGCTGCTCGAGCGCGAGGTCACACAGCTGCAGGCGATCCTCGCCGACCCCGCGCGCCCGCTCGTCGCGGTGCTCGGCGGATCAAAGGTGACCGACAAGATCGCCGTGATCGAGCGCTTCCTGCAGATCGCCGACACCGTGCTGATCGGCGGTGCGATGTGCTTCCCGTTCCTGCTCGTCGCGGGCCACACGGTCGGCTCCTCGATGTGCGAGCAGGAGGGACTCGAGCCGGCTCGCAGCGCGCTCGAGCGCGCTAAGTCCTCGCGCGCCAAGCTTCTGCTGCCGGTGGATCTCGGCCTGGGCGAGCGGGTCGCGCCCGACGCTGCGCGCCGCGACCTGGACGGCGTCGATGTGCCCGACGGATGGATGGGCCTCGACATTGGACCCCGCACCGCCGCGCTCTACGCGGAAGCGATCGCCGCCGCGGGCACGGTCTTCTGGAACGGGCCGATGGGGGTGTTCGAGCTGGAGGCGTTCGCCGCCGGCACGCGGGCCGTCGCCGAGTCCGTCGCGGCGGCGCCGGGCACAACGGTCGCCGGTGGCGGCGACTCCGTCGCGGCGCTGCGGCAGTTCGGGCTCGACGCGGCTGTGACGCATCTCTCGACCGGCGGCGGCGCGACGCTTGAGCTGATCGAGGGTCGCACGCTGCCCGGCGTGGAAGCGCTCGAACTCGCCGCGGTGCGTGCATGACGCGCACGCCGCTGATCGCCGGCAACTGGAAGATGTACAAGACGGTCGCCGAGGCCGAGCGCTACATCCAGGCGCTGCTGCCGCGGGTGGCGAGCCTTGAGGGTGTCGAGATCGCGCTGTGCGCGCCGTTCACCGCGCTTGGCGCGATGGTAGACAGCACGCGCGGCACGCGCGTCGCGGTATATGCGCAGAACATGCATGAGGCGCGGGAGGGGGCGTTCACCGGTGAGATCTCGGCTCCGATGCTCGTCGAGCTGGACGTCGCCGGTGTCGTGCTCGGCCACAGTGAGCGCCGGCAGCTTTTCGGCGAGACCGATCGTGCGGTCGCGTCGAAGCTCGCCGCTGCGCTCGACGCCGGGCTGCGCCCGATCCTCTGCGTCGGCGAGACCGAGGAGGAGCGCCTGGCCGGCGACACGGAGCGCAAGCTTCGCCACCAGGTCCAGGAGGGCTTCGAGCGTGTGCCGCCGGAGCGCGTGGCCGAGGTCGCGATCGCCTACGAGCCGATCTGGGCGATCGGCACCGGTCGCGTCGCCACCTCGGAGCAGGCGCAGGACGCGGCGAGCTTCGTGCGGGCGCTGGTCGGAGCGCTCCACAAGGGAATGGACGAGCGTGTCAACGTGCTCTACGGTGGTTCGGTCAACCCCGCCAACGCCGCCGAGCTGCTTGCGCTGCCCGATGTGGACGGCGCGCTGGTCGGCGGAGCTTCGCTTGAGGCCGAGTCGTTTGCGGCGATCGCGACGGCTGCACGCGACGGCGCCGCATGAGCGCCGGTTGATGAGCATCCCGCCCGGCCCAGACGCCGTCCCGGTGGCGAGCCTCTGCCTGATCGTCCTCGATGGCTGGGGAATCGCGCCGGCGGGGCCCGGCAACGCCGTCGCGCTCGCCAGCACGCCCGTTTTCGACGAGCTCTGGAACAGCTACCCGCACACGCAGCTGATCGCCTGCGGGCGCGCGGTCGGGCTGCCCGACGGCCAGATGGGCAACTCCGAGGTCGGGCATCTGAACCTCGGCGCGGGCGCCGTGCTGCGCCAGGACCTGACGCGGCTCGACGATGCGATGAACGACGGCACGCTCGGCAGCAACCCGGTGATCCGCGCGGCGCTTGCCGGACCCGGCCGCGTGCACCTGATCGGGCTGGTCTCCGACGGAGGTGTTCACTCCTCCGAGCACCACCTGCTGGCGCTGATTGACCTCGCCAACGAGCTGGACGCCGGCGAGGTCATCGTGCACTGCTTCACCGACGGGCGCGACACCGCGCCCGACGCCGGGCTCGAGGCCGTCGGGCGGGTGCAGCGCCACGGTGGCGCGCGCGTTGCGTCGGTTGTGGGGCGCTACTGGGCGATGGACCGCGACAAGCGCTGGGACCGCGTCCAGCGCGCCTACGACCTGCTCGTCGCCGCCCGTGCACCGTACACCGCCGCCACCGGTGTGGAGGCGGTCGCCGCCGCCTACGAACGCGGCGAGACCGACGAGTTCCTCGAACCGACGCTGGTCGGGACGCCCGCTCCGATCGCTCCCGGCGACCGCGTCTTCTGCTTCAACTTCCGCCCCGACCGGATGCGCGAGATCGTACGCGCGCTGGCCGACCCGGGGTTCAGCGAGGTCGACCGCGGCGGCATCGCCACGGTCGAGCGGCTGAGCTGCATGACGCAGTACGAGGAGGACTTCCCATACCCAGTCGCGTTTGCGCCCGAGCACCCGAGCACGAATCTCTCGGCGGTGATCGCAGCGACGGGCGCTCGGCAGCTGCACGTCGCCGAGACCGAGAAGTACCCCCACGTCACCTACTTCTTCAACGGCGGCGAGGAGCAGCCCGAGCCCGGCGAGCGTCGCGAGCTCGTTACGTCGCCGCGGGATGTCGCGACCTACGACCTGAAGCCGCAAATGGCTGCGCGCGAGGCCGCCGCGGCATTCGTCGCGGCATGGGAGCAGGACGGTCCGCGGTTCGCGATCATCAACTTCGCCAACTCCGACATGGTCGGCCACACCGGCGTGATCGCGGCCGCCGTGGAGGCGGTGGAGGTCGTCGATCAGTGCCTTGCCGAGGTGGTCGGCGCCGTGCACCGCAGCGGTGGTGTCTGCATCGTGACCGCCGACCACGGCAACAGCGACGAGATGCTCAACCCCGACGGCACGCCGCAGACCGCGCATTCGCTCAATCCGGTCCCGCTGATCGTCACAACTCAGGCGGTGCGCCTCGAGCGCGAGGGCGTCCTCGCCGACGTTGCGCCGACCGCCCTGGAACTGCTCGGCATCGCGCAGCCCGAGGCGATGACGGGCCGCTCTCTCACCGGCGCCTGAGGGCGGCCGGCGCGCGCGCCGGGCCACCGCGATGCAGCGGGTAGGATGCGGCGTCCGTGCCCGCGCGCTTCGCAGTGATGGCCCTGCTCGGCAGTCTCGCCCTCGCCGGCGGCCTTTCGGGCACCCCCGTTGCGGGCGCCGCCGCCGCGTCGCCCTGCACGCCTCGGGTCACAGCGATCAACGGCCCGCGGGCGGTCTACTACTGCGGTCCGGCGACGGTGGTGATCAAGCTCGGCGCGCGCACATACAGCTTCCGCCACGGCCTTTGCGACCGCAGCGCGAGCGCCGGCGGTCTCGAGCTCAACGTTGGCACGCTCGTGCAGGGAGCCAAGGGCAACGCCGGGCAGCCGTTCGTCAGCCTGCTGATCGCCCGCAGCCCGTCCGAGAGCGAGGCCTTCGAGGCCGACACGGGCGGCCACCAGCTGTTCGGCGACACGGTCATCGCGCCGGGCGCGACCCTGTTCGCGAAGGGCACCTTCAGCAGCCTGCTCGGAGCCGTGTTCTCAGGGTCGTGGAACTGCCACGGCGTCATCTACAACGGCCCGTGACCGGCGCGCCCGGCGTGCCGTGCAAGCAGGCCGCGAGCGCTCGACAGCTTCGACGCTGACTCAGGCTCGCGACCTCCACGCCGGCCCCAATCGCGGGCGCGCGATCACCGCGCGAGTGCGCGATCACTGCGCGCGAGTGCGCGATCACTGCGCGCGAGCGCGCCGGCGCCGCCGCCAGATGTAGGCCACGCCGATCACGATCAGCACGATCGCGGCGATGCCGCCGTAGAGGCCGACCTTGCTGAAGACCGTCTCAACGCTCTTGCCGCCGTAGTAGGCGGCCAGCGCGACGCTCACCGCCCAGGCCGTCCCGCCCAGCGCGTTCCAGACGAGGAAGGTCGGCCAGCGCATGTCGCTCGCGCCGGCGAGCCAGGACGTCCACACGCGCAGGCCGGTGATCCAGCGCCCGAGGAAGACGGCCTTGGGTCCGTGGCGCTCGAAGAACGGATCGGCGACGGCAAGCATTCGCTGGCGTTCCTCATAGAAGCGTCCCGGGCGCTCGAGCAGCGCCCGTCCGCCCCGGCGTCCGATCATGAAGCCGATGTTGTCTCCGACGATCGCGGCGGCGGCGGCGACCACGATCACGGCGACGATCGACAGGCGGCCCTGATTTGCCGCCAGCCCGCCGAGGATCACGGCCGTCTCGCCGGGCAGCGGGACGCCCAGCGCCTCGATCGCGACGACCAGTCCGATGACCGGCAGGCCGAGGTTGGTCGTGACGCTGAGGAAGCTTGCCAGCACTGTGTCGTGGGCGGCGACGGCGCGCTCTAGGATGGCCGCGATGCCCGCGCTGCGCATTATCGCCCGCGACCGCTCGTCGCGTGCGCGCGCCGGTGTGCTCGCGACCGCGCACGGGGAGATCCGCACGCCGGCCTTCGTGCCGCTCGCGACCGCGGGCGCCGTGCGCGGTGTCACCGCCGCGCAGGTCGCCGGGCTCGGCTACGACATCGTGCTCGGCAACACCTTCCACCTCTTTCTGCGTCCGGGCGGCGAGCTGATCGACCGCGCGGGGGGGCTGCATCGCTTCATGGGGTGGGAGCGGGCGATCATCACCGACTCGGGCGGCTTTCAGGTGTTCTCGATGGGGCATGGCACGGTCGCCGACGAGATCAAGGGCCGCCGCGGCAAGGGCGGCGACTCCCCGTCGCGGGGGGGCGGGGCGATCATCGCGATCGAGGAGGAGGGTGTCCGCTTCCGCTCCTACGTCGACGGATCCGAGCGTTTCATCAGCCCCGAGATCTCGATGGCGGTGCAGGCCCAGCTGCATTCCGACATCGTCCTCGCCTTCGACGAGTGCACCCCGTTCCACGTCGATCGCGACTACACCGCCCGCTCGACCGAGCGCACGCACCGCTGGCTGCAGCGCTGTGTACGCTGGCGGGAGCAGCGCGAGCTGCCGCCTGGTGGGTCGCTCTTCTACGCGATCGTCCAGGGCGGCGTCCACGAGGACCTGCGCATCGCCTCGACTGCGGCGAGCGTGGGGAGCGGCGCCGAGGGGATCGCTGTCGGCGGTTCGCTTGGGGCCGAGAAGGCACAGATGTATGAGGTGATCGACTGGAGCACGCGCGAGCTCGAGCGCCTCGCGCCGGAGCGCCCGCGTCATCTGCTCGGCATCGGCGAGGTCGACGACCTGATCCGCGGCGTCGAGCTGGGGATCGACACCTTCGACTGCGCGATGCCGACGCGTCTCGCCCGCCACGGCACGGCGCTGGTCGCCGACCCGGCCAGCCGCTTCAGGCTCGCGGTCGACCGGCCGGTGTCTGCGGCGGACCTCGCGCCGCTGGCAAGCGACTGCCCGTGCCCGGCCTGCGCGGGCGGGCTCTCCCGCGCCTACCTGCACCACCTCGCCCGCACGGGCGAGCAGACGGGCGGGCACCTGCTGACACTGCACAACCTGACCTTCATCGCCACCCTGATGTCGCGTCTGCGGACCGCGATCATCGACGGCTGCCTGCCGGCGGTCGCGCGCGCCCTGCGCGAGGGCGATTCGCCGTTCGGGGTCGGCGGCATGCCCGTGCCCCGAACGGGGTGCGCCGACCGACGGGAAGGCTCATGAGCCTTCCCGTCGGCCGGGTGCATGCACCCGGCCGAACAGCACCCGGGAGTCCATCGAAGCCTGCCCCGCTCGATCCGGCGCTCGCGGACCCCACGCGTGGCGTCCTGCGGTGAGCGCTACGCCGTGTTGCTGTTGATCAGGTCCGTCAGTTGCTGCAAGGCGTTCGGGAAATCGCGGGAGAAGCTATCGGGATGCCGTAGCTGGACCGTGCCGTTGGATTGCAGCGAGAGCACGACCACCACGATCACGACCGCGATCACCAGGCCGGCGATCAACCCCGCGGCGATGCGGCGGCGGTTGACCGGCGAGCGCTCCGGCTCGGGCTCCGGCTCGCGCCGCGGCTGCCCCTGGCGCGGCTGGCGTGGCGTGACGCCCGCGACGCGGGTGCGCGGGTCGTGGGCGACGGCGGTCTGCGCGGTCGCGCCGGCGGGCGGGACGATCGCCGTGCCGGCCCCCGGTGCGATGCCGCGCGCGCCCTCCTGCAGCGCGCGCGCCATCTCGGCGGCGGTGGGGTAGCGCTGACGCGGATCGATCCGCAGCGCGACATCGACCGCTTCGGCCAGTTCCGGCGACACCGCGGCGACGAGGTCGTCGAGGCTTGCCGGCGGCTCGCGCTGCTGCTTGATCGCGAGCTCGGTGAGCGAGGAGCCCTCGAACGGCAGGCGGCCCGCGAGCAGCTGGTATGTCACGACACCGAGCGCGTAGATGTCGGCGGGCGGCCCGGCCTCCTCGCCGCGGCCCTGCTCGGGAGCGAGGTAGGCGGCGGTGCCGAGCACCGATCCGATCTGGGTGATGCTCGATTGCTCAGTGGCCTTGGCGATACCGAAGTCGGCGAGCTTGACCACCCGGTCGGTGCCGAGCAGCAGGTTGCCCGGTTTGACGTCGCGGTGCACGACGCCCTTGCGGTGGGCGTAGTCGAGCCCGGCGCAGGCCCCAAGCACGATCGGCAGCGTCTCCTCCACGGTCAGCCAGCCCCGGTCGCGCAGGATCTCGGCGCAGGACTGGCCGTCGATGTACTCCATCACGATGTAGTGCTGGTCGCGGCGTTCGTCGAGGCCCGAGTCGAACACCTGCACGATGTTTGGATGGATCAGCCGCGCCGCGGCGAGCGCCTCACGCTGAAAGCGCGACACGAACGCCGGATCGGCGGCGAGGTGCTCGGCGAGCAGCTTCACCGCGACGTAGCGCTCCAGGCGCTCATCGAATGCCAGATGCACCGTCGACATGCCGCCCGATCCGAGCCGGCTCTCGATCCGGTAGCGACCGGCGACGGTGTTCTCGCGCGCCATCAGTTGCCCACGCTTGCGGCGCCCGTGTCGGTGCCGGTGCCACCGGTGCCGGTACCGCCGCCGCCGATGCCGCTCGAGGACGTGCTGCCATCGCAGGCCGGTGTGCCGCCACCGACGCCGGTGGTCGAGGTGCAGGTCGAGCCGGTGCCGCCGGTCGCCCCGGTCTGGCTCGTGGAGGTCGATGTGGAGCTCGACGTCGTGGTGCTCGTGGTGGTGCTCGTCGTGCTCGAGGTCGTCGTGCTCGAGGAGCCGGTCGAACCGGTCGGTCCGGTCGGGCTGCTCGAGCCGCTTGTCGGGCCGGTCGTCGAGTTGTGGCACTGGCGCTGCTCGTCGGAAGCCACGGCGATCATCGCCTTCTGGAGCTGCGCCAGCAGCTTCGCGTTGATGCTCTCGGGCAGGTTGTCGAAGTCGTCGTTGGCCTTGGCCACGTAGGCGGCTGCGAGCGTGCAGTCCGGGGTCGAGAAGGCGAGTTGGATGTTCGCCAGGTCGTCGTGCAGCGTGGCGGCGCTGTCTGACGGGATCAGCCCGACGCCCGAGCCGCAGGCGCTGAGCAGCGCGGCCGCCGCGAGCGCGACGCCGGCCAGCCGGAGCACCCTCATTGACCGTGCTCCAGCCGCTGCGCGAGCGAGTCCGGCAGGCGAGCGGCACGGATCGCCCCGGCCGCACCGGAAATGTCGTATTCGGAGCGAAGGTAGGTGGCGGTCAGAGCGACCGTGTCGAGCAGCAGCCAGGCCGCGCGCGGATCGCCGTCGCGGGGCTGGCCGACGCTGCCCGGGTTCAGCAGCCATTCGCCGTCGCGCAGGTCGAGCAGGCTGTCGGCCCGGCGCGTCTCGCCCGTCGCCGGCCGCCCCTCGAGCCGCTCGAACGAGAGCGCCACATGCGAATGGCCGAGCAGGTTGAGGCGATGGCTCGTGGCGTCAAAGCACAGCTCGGCGAGCAGCGCGGAGAGCACGTACTCCCAGACCTCGTCGCGCGGACTGGCGTGGTAAAGCCCGATGTCCTCGCGCACCGCCGACGGGCGCAGCGCCGCGAGGAACTCGCGGTTGGGCTCCGTGATCACGTCCTGCGTCCAGCGCACCGCGATCGCCGCGCCGCGCGAGAAGTCGTCCAGGGGGATCTTGCCGGCGACGGCGAGGTCATGGTTGCCGGCCAGGCACAGGTCGGTGTGCTCGCGCGCGAGATCGACGCAGGCGTCCGGGTCGGCCCCGTAGCCGACGAGGTCGCCGAGGCACCACACCTGCGCGACGGACGCGTCGACTATGTCTCTGAGAACCGCCTCGAAGGCTTGGCGGTTGCCATGTATGTCGGAGATGATTGCGACCTTCATTTGTTGCTGTGGAGGAGCCCACGGCGCGGGAAGCAACACGCAGTCTTGCAGCCGACGCGCTCGCGCGAGGCGCTGGATGCGATCCTGCGCCGTGGCGCTGCAGACCGAATAGCGTGCCGGAGGTGGCTCCCGAGCGCAATCGCACGCAGGAGCGCGGCGGCTGGATCGCGGCGCTCGCGACGGCGCTCGGCGCGGCCGAGCTGGCGGTGCTCGCGCTGCGCCCGCGGCACGGCGTGATCGCAGCCACGCCGGTCGATCCGCTCGCCCACTTCGACGCCCGCGACATCGCCCGGGCACGGCGCTACGGCCGCGGCCAGCTGGCGCTCGCCGGGGCGGGGGCCGCGGCCGAGACGACGCTGCTTGTGTGGCTCGTGCGACGCGATCGCGCCAGCAGCGGCGAAGGCGGCACGCTCGGGGCGGTCGCCGTGAACGGCGCCGCGCTTTCGCTCGCGCTGCTGGTCGCGCCACTGCCGTTTGGCGCGTGGATGCGCGTGCGGGCGCTGCGCGCCGGTCTCGCGACCCAGTCCTGGCGCGGCTGGAGCGGCGACATCGCCCGCACCGCGGCGCTCGGCGCGGGCTTCGCGGCTGCGGCAGCGGTGATCGTCGCAGCGTTGATGCGCCACTACGGCGAGGACTGGTGGAAGGCCGCTTCAGCCGGCAGCGTCGTCGTGGCCGTTGTCGTCACGGTCGCCGCGCCGGTGGTCCTCGATCCGATCTTCAACGATTTCGTGGCGCTGCCCGAGGGCGAGTTGCGCCGCGAGGTGCTGGAGCTCGCGCAGCGTGCCGGCGTCAGCGTCGGCGAGGTCTTCGAGATCGATGCCAGCCGGCGTACGAGCGCCGCCAACGCGTACGTGAACGGCCTGGGCGCAAGCCGGCGCGTCGTGCTCTACGACACCCTGCTCTCGAGCTTCACGGCGCCCGAGGCGCGCTCGGTGGTCGCGCACGAGTTGGCGCACGTGCGCTACCGCGACGTGCCGCGGCTGCTCGTGTACCTGACGGCGGTCGCGCCGGCGGGGACCCGCGCGGTGGCTCGCCTCGCGGAGCGCCTGGAGCGCTCGAGCGCGCCGGGCCTGCCCGCGCTCGCCCTGTCCGGTGCCGTTGTCTCGGGGGCCCTCGGCGTCGTCACGCGCCAGCTCTCGCGGGCGATCGAGCGCCGCGCCGACGCCTTCGCGCTCGCGCTGACCGGGGATCCGGACGCGTTCGTCTCCTTCGAGCGGCGGATCACGGCGCAGAACCTCGCGGACCCGGCTCCGCCGCGCTGGTTGTCGGCGCTGATCGGCACGCACCCGCCGATCGTCGAGCGGATCGGCATCGCGGACGCCTTCCGCGCCGGCGCGCGCCCTACTCGTCCAGGTCGCCGGAGGAGCCTTCGGACTCCGGCAGATTCCTGATCCCCTCGCGGGCCTGCCAGCGCGAGTAGTTGTCCTCGAGCGCCGTCATCAGCTCCTTCATGAAGCGCGGTGACAGGCTCACGCGGGACACGATGATGCCCGGGACCTCGCTGGCCTCGACCTCGTGGTCGACGCGCGCGAAGGTGATCGTGAACTCGTAGTCGGAGTGGCTGACGTTGGCGAAGTTCGCGTAGACGCCGGCCATCATCTCGGGCGAGACCTGAATGTTGATGTGGCGATCGCTGCCGCTGGGTTCGGTGCTCACGTGAACGCTCGGCATCCGGGGCTCAGGCTCATGGCGAACTAGTATCGCAGCCGTGCAGGTCGTGGTCATCTCGATCGGGCGCCTGCGTGCGCCCTACGTCGACGACGTCGAGCACTACACAAAGCTGCTCGGTCACTACACCCGCCTCTCGCAGATCGAGCTGCGCGATCCGCCGGGGCGTGATGCAGGCGTCGAGCGCCTCGCCGCGAGGCTGCCGCGCGGCGCCTTCACCTCGCTCCTGGCCGCCGACGGCGAGCGCTTCGACAGCCTCGCCTTCGCTCGATTCATCGAGCGCCGTCGGGACTCCGGCCGCGATCTGGTGTTCGTGATCGGTGGCGCGCACGGGCTCGAGCTGCCGGCGGCCGAGCACCGGCTCTCGCTCGGTCCGATGACGCTTCCTCATCAGCTGGCGCGCGTCGTCCTGCTCGAGGCGCTGTTTCGCGCGCACCGGATCATCGCGGGGGAGCCCTACCACTACTGAGGCTCCACGCGGGCGGCGCCCCGCACGACGTAGGCTCCCGCGGGTGACGCCTCTGGAGACACTGCACGATGCGATCCGCGCGGCCGCGGTCGCGGTGGCCGGCGAGGCGGGGGTGGGGCTCGAGGCCGTCAAGCTCGAGATTCCCCCGCGCGCGGAACTCGGGGACTATTCGACCAACGCCCCTCTGCTGCTCGCCCCGCGCCTGGGGGCGCCGCCGCGTGAGGTGGCGGCGCGGCTGGCCGGCGAGCTCGCGGCGAGCCTCGGCGAAGCGCTCGATCGCGCCGAGGTCGCCGGACCGGGCTTTCTGAACCTGCACCTGCGCGACGGCTGGTACGCCGGGGCGCTCGAGTCGGTGCTCGCGGCGGGGGAGCACTACGGAGCCGCGACGCTCACGGCCCCGTTGGCGATCGATGTGGAATTCGTCTCGGCCAACCCGACCGGGCCGCTGCACATCGGCCATGCGCGCCAGGCGGCCTACGGAGACGCGCTGTCGCGGATCCTCGCCTACCGCGGCTACGCGGTGACGCGCGAGTACTACATCAACGACTACGGCAGCCAGGTGACGAAGCTTGGCGAGTCCGTGCGCGCACTGGCGCTCGGTGAGCCGGTCGCCGCGGACGGATACCACGGAGACTACGTGGCGGGGCTGGTGGCGCCGGCGCGCGCCCTCGAACTCGACCTCGAGACGCTCGCGCGCGAGGCCTGCGATGCGTGCCTGGAACTGATCCGCGCCTCGCTCGAGCGCTTCGGTGTGCGCTTCGACATCTGGTTCTCGGAGCGCTCGCTGCACGAGGCCGGAGCGGTCGAGCGCGCGCTTGACGCGCTGGCGGGGCGCGGTGAGACCTACACCACCGACGGGGCGCTGTGGCTGCGCACCAGCGCCCACGGCGACGACAAGGACCGGGTACTGGTGCGCTCGAGCGGCGAGCACACCTACTTCACCTCCGACATCGCATACATGCAAGACAAGCGATCCCGCGGCTACGACCGCCTCGTCTACGTCTGGGGAGCCGACCACCACGGCTACATCGCGCGGATGAAGGCCGCCTGCGTTGCCCTTGGCGGGGATCCCGACTCCCTGGAGATCGTGATCCAGCAGTTCGTGCACCTGCTCGGGGTCGAAGGGCGCACGGCGATGTCCAAGCGCGAGGGCGAGTACGTGACGCTCGACGAGCTGGTGGACGAGGTTGGCGTCGACGCCGCACGCTTCTTCCTGCTCGCACGGTCGCACGACACGACGGTCGAGGTGGACCTTGACCTTGCTGCCCGTGAGAGCGCCGAGAACCCCGTCTACTACGTGCAGTACGCACATGCGCGAATCGCCTCGATCCTCGACCGCGCCGGCTCGCGTCGCGTCGCCTCGGCGCTCGAGCAGATCGCCCCGGTCGAGCCGTTGCACGCATCCGAGCGGGCGCTTTTGCGCTGCCTGTTGAGCTTCCCGGTCGAGCTGGCAGACGCCGTGGAGCGTCGCGCGCCGCACCGCGTCGCCTCCTACGCGCTTGCGCTCGCGCAGTCGTTCACCGCCTTCTACCGCGACTGCCACGTGCTCGGCGTCGAGCCGCGGGAAACCGAGTCATGGCGGCTCGCGCTCTCGCTCGCTGCGCGGCGCACGATCGCCTGCGCGCTTGATCTGCTCGGCGTCAGCGCGCCGGCGCAGATGTGATCAGGGCTCGAAACGGGCGAGGTCCGCGTCAAGGCGCGCGTTGTCGGCGGCGCTGAGCGCGTCGGGCTGGCCGGCGGCGCCGGCGCCCGCCCGGCGGTTTCGCCGCCAGCGCGGCAGTAGCAGCGCGACGATCCCGATCGCCGCCAGCACGGCGGCGATCGGGATCAGGTAGAACGCGACGTTGAAGCCGCGGTCGGGCGGCAGCGCGAGTACGGCGTCGCCGTACTCGACGACCAGCCTGGCCTTGATCGTGGCCGCGGTGTCGCCGGCGTCGATCAGCTGCTGGATGTAGGCCTTCTCCTGCTGCGCGGCGGGGGAGTCGGCTTCCTGCAGCGGGATGCCGCAGGTCACGCACATCACCTGCTGCTCGATCGCGACCAGCGAGGTGCGCGCCGTCACCGCCGACGCCGGCGCGGCGACCGCCAGCGAGAGGAGCAGCACTGCCGCGAGCGCCGCGCGCCTCACGTGCGGGCCGCCTCGTCGATCCAGTGCGTGAGCCAGGACTGTGTGGTGATCTCGCCGCGTGAGATGGCGACGACCTGGAGGTTGCGGTTCAGCACGAAGGTCTCCGGCAGCGCATCCGTGCCGTAGGCCTCCGCGAACGACCCGTCGATGTCGCGCAGGTTCGGGTAACTCAGCTCATAGGTACCGATGAACTGCTGCGCGCCGCCGCTCAGATCCTTGTAGTCGATCCCGAGCACCGTGCCGTCGCCGCTCGCTGCGAGCTGGCGCTGCGCCCGCTCGATCAACGCCGCCTCGGCGGTGCATGTCGAGCACCACGACGCCCAGAAGTTCAGAACCACCACCTTCCCGCGCCAGCGCGTCAGCGACGCTGTCGTGCTGCCGACGCGATCGAGCACGGGGAGCAGACGCTGCGCCTGCGGCGCCGCGGGGTGTCGCCCCGCCGCCAGCGCCTCATCCAGCGCCCGGCTCGCCCCCTGTTGAGTGAGCCCGTAAACGAGCACGGCGACAGCCGCCGCGGCGACGGCGACGACGATCGCTGGAACGAGCTTGCGTCGCACCCGCCAAACCCTAGACCGATACGATCCCCGGCGATCCGGCGGGATTAGTTCATCGGTAGAACGCGAGCTTCCCAAGCTCGAGAGACGGGTTCGATTCCCGTATCCCGCTTCGTATAATTACCTGCAAATCAGTGGTTTTTGGCGTTTTCGTTGTCTCAATCTTGTCGCAATTCGGCGAGCAAGATGCCTCTGAAGAGCGCGTTGCTGACGCTCGGATGACTTGGCTGAGAGGCGGTCCACGGGGCACCGAGGCCCTCTTCGCGCGCGATGCGGCGAGGCCACTTGTGATCGCCTTCCACGCGAAAGGGGTCACGCGGTTCCCTTGACGTACGTGACTCCTTTGACTGGGCCAAGCGAGCGTCTCGATCGGCGAGGCCCAGGGTGCTGCTGCTCGACCAAAGGAGGCACCTGATGAGCGCCCGGCGAGACGACTCCTATCATGCGCGAGCGGTCGCGTGGGGCGACAGCGGTTTGGTGGCGTTGTTAGTTGGGTGGGCGTCCGCCGGTGGTGCGGGTGATGGTGTTGGCGGTGTTGCGGAGGGTGTGGAGGTAGTTTTGGATCTCGTTGGTGGTGAGGGGTTGGTCGTAGCCGAGCAGGATCAGGCCGGTGACGAGTTCGGCGCGGTGGTCGAAGATCGGGGCTTGGATGTTGTTGACGTGGTAGGTGCGGTCGGGTTCCAGGTCGGTGAGGGTGTGGTGTTCGTGGCCGAGTTGGAGTACGAGCTGTTGGAGCTGGGTGTTGAGTTCGGGTGAGCGGGGGTCTTGGGCGAGCTGGCCCATGAGCATCCCGATCTGTTGGCGGGTGGGTGTTTCGAGCTCGATCGTGTAGCCGCGCTGACCGGCGAGGGTGGCGGCGGTCATGTAGTTGTCGCGGTCTGTCTGGGTGGCGTCGGGTCCTAGCCGGTCTAGCCACGCTTGCTGCTGTTTGGGGTCGAGGTAGGGGACGCCGAGTAATGCAAGGGGGGGCATGAAGGGCAGGCGGGTGCCGACGCGCGGGCGCATGTAGAGACGGTCCGCGCGGCCGGCCTCGGCGGCGATCAAAAGATGCTCGCCGGCGATCGTGCCGCAGATCACCTCGAGTTGGAGCTGTTGTGCGAGTTCTTCGATGGCGTGGCGCGCGAGTTTGATCGCGGGGTGCTCATCGAGTGCGGCTTGGCCGAGCGCGATCGGGCCGGCGCCGAGCTGGTAGGCCTTGCGGCGGCGGTCGCGCACGATGTAGCCCTCACGTGTCAGGACCGCCAGTACCGCGTGCAGCGAGGTGATGTTGATGTCGCTCTCGCGCACGAGCTCGGCGAGCGTGAAGTCCCGCCCCGGATGCGCAGCCAACAACTCCAGGATCTGCAGCGCGCGTTCGGCAGACAGAGCACGACGAGCCACGACAACAACCTCCAAGCACGCAGGGAGCAGGCGAACGCTAGCCGCAGCAGCGGCCACCCAGGCTGGTGATCCTATCCGAAAGGACTATTTGCAATGTGTGCAGCTGTGTGTATCATCCGCCGATCGGCGAATCGACGGTCCCGCGCGATGCGGAACCGGGGCGGGAGGGTCGTGATGGGTGCTCGTGTCAAGCTGGTCGTTCTCGCGGCCACGGTTTGCGGTGTGCTGTTGGTCTGCTGCTCGGTTGCGCTCGCGGCTTGGGGGACTGGCGTCGAGGCAACCCTCCCCGCGAACGCCGGACCGAACCAGGGCGTAACCCTCAGTTCGCTGTCGTGCGCGTCGGCGGGCAACTGCACCGCCGTCGGCCGCTACCACGACAGCTCGTACAACCTTCAGGGGCTGCTGTTGACCGAGACCGCGGGCGCGTGGGCGGCCGGCGTCGAGGCGACCCTCCCCGCGAACGCCGGACCGAACCCGGTCGTAAGCCTCCACTCGGTGTCGTGCGCGTCGGCCGGGAACTGCACCGCCGTGGGCAACTACGAGGACAGCTCCGGCAACCCTCAGGGACTGCTGTTGAGCGAGACCGCGGGCGTGTGGGCGACCGGGGTCGAGCCGACCCTCCCAGCGAACGCCGGCTCGCCCCCGCAGATAACCCTCACCTCGGTCGGTTTGGTGTCGTGCGCGTCGGCGGGCAATTGCACGGCCGTCGGCATCTACACGGACAGCTCCGGCAACCAGCAGTATCTGCTTTTGACCGAGACCGCGGGCGCGTGGGCGAGGGGCGTCGAGGCGACCCTCCCCGCGAACGCGGGACCGAACCACGACGTAGGCCTCAAGTCGCTGTCGTGCGCGTCGGCGGGCAACTGCACCGCCGTCGGCAACTACGTCGACAGCTCCGGAAACACGCAGGGGCTGCTGTTGACCGAGACCGCCGGCGCGTGGGCGACCGGCGTCGAGGCGACCCTGCCCGCGAACGCCTCATCGGAGCAGGACGTAAACGTCACCTCGGTGTCGTGCGCGTCGGCGGGCAATTGCACCGCCGTCGGCAACTACTCCGACAGCTCCTACAACCCTCAGGGCCTGTTGTTGAGGGAGACCGCGGGCGCGTGGGCGACCGGCGTCGAGGCGACCCTCCCCGCGAACGCCAACTCGACCGAGTACAACCAGGACGTACTCCTCGGTTCGGTGTCGTGCGCGTCGGCGGGCAACTGCACCGCCGTCGGCAGCTACGACGACAGCTCCGGCAACCGTCAGGGGCTGCTGTTGAGCGAGTCCGCGGGCGCGTGGGCGACCGGGTTGCAGGCGACGCTCCCCGCGAACGCCGGATCCCCCACGGACGTAGCTCTCAACTCGGTGTCGTGCGCGTCGGCGGGCAACTGCACCACCGTCGGCAACTACGACGACAGCTCCTACAACCAACAGGGGCTGCTGTTGACCGAGACCGCGGGCGTGTGGGCGACCGGCGTCGAGGCGACCCTCCCCGCGAACACCGCATCGGAACCGAGCGTAAGCCTCACCTCGGTGTCGTGCGCGTCGGCGGGCAACTGCACCGCCATCGGCACCTACTACGACAGCTCCGGCAATGAGCAGGGGCTGCTGATCAGCTCGACGACGCCCTCAACGAGCCTGACGGCCGCGCCCCAGATCGCGCGACACGGCGCCGTCGGACTCGACGTCGCCAGCGCAACGCTCACAAGCGGCGGAACAGCACTGTCCGGACAGACGATCACGTTCACCGACGGCTCGCTGCAGCTATGCACCGCCACCACGAACACGAACGGCACCGCCACGTGCCTGATCCCGCTCAAAGACGAGATCCTGGTCCTGCTCGCCAACAAATACACCGCCACCTACACCGCAACATCCAACTACGGCGGCTCGACCGCCACCACACCCGCAATCATCCTCTAGGTCGCGAGCGCGGCCGCCCGTCAGCCGCGCGCTCCTGCTTTCTTCCTCACGTAGGTGGTGGAGGCGACCGCCGGATACCACTCGGGCGAGCGATCTTGCCGCAAAAGTGGAGCCTCAGCGCGCGAGTCCTTCGGCTGCGGCGTGGTCGCGGAGGTAGTCGCGGAGGTAGGGCAGGGCGAAGTCCACGAAGCCATGGCCGGTCGACTCGATGAGCTCCGAGGCGATCAGCCTGAGTCGGTACTGGCTCGCGAAGTTCCCGTCGATGTCGAGTCGCTCCTGGATATCCTTCATCCGTGATGGGCCGTCGTCGCGCGCCATTGCGAGAAGGAAGGACTTGTCGATTGCGGAGGCGCCGCCGAGCGCGGGCTCGTAGATGAGCGTGCCCAGGCGGCGTAGAGCGTTTGCCACGCCGTCGCGTGCGCTGTCCCTTGAGATCTCGGTCTCGGATCGGCGAAGACGCCACACCCGGGCGCCGACCAGTTGGATGAGGAACGGGTAGCTGCGCGTGCCTTCGACCATTACGGCGAGGACGTCGTCGGCGACTTTGCGCCCGCTCGCCTCGATTGGTGTCCTGATCGCAAGCGCGACGTCCTCGCGACCGACCGATCCGAGGGCGTGTCGCTCCGCTCTGCGGAGCAATGTGAGCACTTCGTCGTTGACGACGTCGCTTACCGCCGAGGCTAGGCCGGCTCCGACGAAGGCCAACGCGCGCTCCTCTCTGAAGGCGTGTTGTACCGTCGTCGCGAGTTGCCGCAGTTCGGCGATTTGGTTTTGGCGGATCTCATCGAGGGCGATGAGCAGCCCAGTTTCGTGCTCGGCGCGGCGATCCGTTTAGACCTTTTAGAGGTCTTTAGATATTGCGGCGATAGTTTCGATTCGCGTATCCCGCTTAGCATAATTGCCCGCAAATAGGTGCTTTTGGGTGGTTCCGTTGTCGCAACTTTGCTGGCAAAGTGGCCGCCGGTAGCGCGGATATACGCCGCCGGGGCGGTGGGGACGGGCGAATCTCGGTCGCGAAGCTGCCGTTGCAGATCAGATTGCGTGCTCATCAACCGGTAAGCGCGCCGCGCCACCCCCACAACCAGCCCGCGAAAGTGGGTGTCGTGCTTTCCACTGCGCAACGCGGTCGGCTACGGTTCCGCCGCGTGGAGCTGCGGCGGCGCATCGTCGATCGAACCGGTGAGTTCTTGCTCTTCGCCGTGACGCCACCGCGGCTGACGACGGGACCGGGGAAGAGTAGGGAGATCGCCCAGGTCACCCTTGAGCGACTACGGCCGGTGGGGGTCGACGGCCTGGTCCTCTACGACATCGATGACGAGAGCGACCGCAATCCCGACGAACGGCCGTTTCCGTTTCTGCCCACGATGGACCCGGCCGAGTACCTCGCCCGCGACCTGGCGGGCCTGGACGTGCCCGCCATCGTCTACCGCGCGGTCAGCAAGTACACCGAGGACGGCCTGCGTTCCTGGCTCCGACGCCAGGATCCGGCCCGAGTCCTATCGGTCTTCGTTGGTGCCTCCTCCCGCGAGAAGGCGGTCACGACCTCGCTGTTGCGGGCCTACGAGCTCCGAACCGAGGTGCGGCCGGAGCTGCCACTCGGCGGGGTCGCGATCCCCGAGCGGCACGCGCGCACACACAACGAGCACCTCCGGCTCGTCGCGAAACAGGCTTCAGGTTGCTCCTTCTTCGTCACTCAGGTCGTCTACGACGTCAACGCGGCAAAGGACTTGGTCTCTGACTATCGCTACGAGTGCGCCGAGCACGACTTGGAGCCGGTGCCGATCGTCTTCACGTTCTCGGTCTGCGGCTCGGTGAAGACGCTGGAGTTCCTGCAGTGGCTTGGTGTCGACGTCCCGCGCTGGATCGAGAACGATCTGCGCCATGCCGACGACACCCTCAGCGCGTCCTACGATCAAGCTGTGGCCACGGCCGTCGAGCTAGCCACGTTTTGTCGACGCGTCGGTGTTCCATTCGGGCTCAACGTCGAGAGTGTCTCGATCCGCAAAGTCGAGATCGAGGCCTCCGCGCGGCTCGCTGCCCGGCTACGAGCCGAGCTCCGCCGATAACAGCCGGAATCGGCATGCCGTTGCGCTGACCAGTCGGGCGCTCCGTGGGCGGGAACGAGGCTGATTTCGCCGAAGCAGTTGCGCTCCGCGCTGCGCCCGAACGGTTGCCCGATCGTCGCGAAATCGGCGGCGCCGGTTGCAGTGGCGCGCACAGACGCACGCTCGCGACGTCCGACCTCAGCGTTGTGCCGCGAGGATCTTCATGAGCGCCGGGACCGAGTCGCCGGTGAGCATCGGGATGAAGAAGTTACGCGCGCCCGCGTCGATGAGCTCGGCCATGCCGTCGGCGATGACCGCAGGCGGGCCGCTGATGTAGAAGTGTCGACCGGCAAAGTCGCGCAGACCGAGCTCGTCCATCAGCCTCACGTTCGCCTTACCCCGGTATGCGTTGGAGTCCACCCAGCCGTTGCCGAACTGCCACACGCGGTCCGCGATGTCCGGGTCCAGACGGAGGCCCTTGCGCTCGTAGATCGCATCGGCGATGGTCTCGCGTGACGGCTTCCCCGCGCTCCGCCACATGTAGCCCAGCATGCGCGCGGCGTACACGTCGAGGCCGGGGATGTCGATCGCGCCGTTCTCGTGCTCGGTGACGATCACGCGCAGCTCGAACCAGATGTCGAAGTCCGCGAGCGACCGCCCGACCTCAGCAGCGCCGGCTGCCGCGCGCTCGAGGGTGGTGCGAACGACGTCGGGCGAGCCAACCTGGGCGACGATCGCACCGTCGGCGAGCTGGCTCGCGGCGCGGATCGTTCGCGGCCCGTCCGCCGCGAGCCACACCGGCGGCGCCGGTCCCTCGAACTCGAGCCGCATGCGCAGCGGGTGCTCGTCCCAGCTGATCTCCTCACCGGCCATCAGGCGCCGCACCGCCATCGCGTAGTCGGTGAACTCGCGAAGCCTGTACGGCCGCTGGCCTAGCTGGATCAGCGATAGGTCGCCGCTCCCGATCCCGCAGAACATGCGGCAATCGGACAGCTCCTGCAGCGACATGAACTGGTTTGCGAGCACCGCGGGGTGACGCAAACCCGGCACCGTCACCACCGTTCCAAGCAGCACGCTGGTGGTCGCGAAGGCCGCGCGCGCCATCGCTGTGTACGGGTCACGGCGCTGCGTCGGCCACTCGCCCCACGCAAGCGCATCAACACCGAGCTCCTCCAACTCCCGTGCAACAGGAGCGGGATCAGCACCGCTGCCCGGGACGGTTCCCGGGAAGAACCCAAAGCGAATCGGTCCAGCCGGCATCAGAGCCTCCTCGATTTCCTACGGAGCGCGTCGCGCTGGCCGCGCGACGCGGCATAGTAGCCGCTGGGCTGGCGACTGGACTCTCAGACCCGTGCGGTTCGTGCAGGTGGCGTGCGGCGGCTGCCGACGGGCCCCCACTCAACCGCTGGAGATCGAGTGCGCGGTGTCGCGGCCGCGGCGTCTCCCCGTCAGGAGTACGGCGAGCGTGCTCGCGCGGATTGGCCGCCCAAGGCGCTCGTGCAGCGTGCGATTCTCGCTCCTGAGGGCGTCGCGCTGGCCGGGGGAGAGCCGTGCCCAGAATGACATCGTCGCGAGCAGGGCATTGAGCTCCTCGGCGGTGTGCTCGACCAACGTGGGCGCGGTTGCGAGTTGCACGTCCTCGAAGAGATCCGCTGCGTAGTCGCGCCCGATGTCGTAGCTGCCCAGCCAGCCCCAGGCGTCCGCGACGTTCCGGCGGCGCTCCTGTACGCCCGCGATCGTGCTCTCGAGGTCGCGGTAGGAGGGCCAGGTAGCGGCGACCTCTGGCGCGCAGCCGCGCATCGCCGACAGGAGCTGCTCCTGATCATCGGCACTACGGCGTTCCCGCAGCCCGAAGTACTGGAGCAGCGCAAGCGTCCCGTCGGGAGCGAGCACGTCGGCGATCGCTCGCCAGCTGAGATCAGGATCGACCCAGTGGATCGCGGACGCCGAGAACACCGCCTGGTAGCGCTCGCGGGGAAGCCGGGTGTCCTCGAGCCGCGCGTTCACGAACTCCACATCGCCGGCGTCCTTCAGGTTCTCCGCGGCGACTGCAATCAGTTGGGCCCCGGGGTCGAGTGCCGTCACGCGCAACCCTCGAGTGAGGAGGCTGCGCGTGAGCTGACCGGTCCCGCAGCCGATCTCGAGCACCTGGTCGCCGGCGGCGATGCACGCCAGCTGGCAGGCGTGATCAACGAGCGCGTCGGGATAGGAAGGGCGGTTGCGGTCGTACTCCGCCGCGATCTCATCGAACACCTTGCCGTAGCTTCGCGTGAGCGTCCGATCGGTCACCCCCGGAACGTAGTTGCTGATCCGGATGCGGCCCTCTCGCCGAGCGAGCTGCAGCCCGTTCCGACCACCCACCCGCAATCGGCCCCGTCTTGATCAGGACGCCTGGGCGCCGGAAATGCGCCTGCTGCGCCGGGAGGGCCCGAATCCGGGCGGTGGCGCTGGCCGTGCCTCTTGCTGGACGCGCCGTCGAGAGACTGCCATAGCGACTGCGCAAGAGCGGTCCGGCGCGCCCGCTAGGCTGATTTCGCTGGGGGTTAGCCGGCGTGGGGTGGGGAGCCAACGTGACCAGAGGACTCGCGCAGATTGCGGCTGCTGGGCCGAAACGCGCAGTCGCACTCGTGATCGTCGTGGTGGTATTTCTCGCCGGCTGGCTCGCCGCTCAGGTGGGCGATGCCGCCCAGAGTTCCTCGGCGCCCGTCGAGGTCGTGTCACCTCTGCCAGGGACGCCTGACGCGAACCCCGGCACGCAGATCAGCTTCCTGGGTGCGCCTGCGTCGCGGCTGCGCGACATCGTCGTCACAGGTTCCGAGAGCGGGTTGGACCCGGGCCGGCTGCGTTACTACTCGACTCACACGGGAGGCAGCTTCCTGCCGCAGCACGCGTTCATCCCCGGTGAGCGGGTGACGGTCTCCGCGAGCATCGTCGGCTACGGCCCGCCGATTCGGATCGGTACGAGTTTCACAGTGTCTTCTCCATACGCGCTGCCGGCGCCGGCGCCGCCTACCCCGGCCGCGGGCACAACGTCGAACCTGATGAGGTTCCACTCGCGCCGTGATCTCGAGCCGCCCGCGGTGACCGTGACGACCCCGTCCGCCGATCCAACGCTCGGTGACTTGTTCGTCTCACCGGACTCGGGGCCTGCGCAGACAGGACCGATGATTCTCGCGCCGAGTGGCTCGCTCGTCTGGTTCGATCCGATGCCGGCCGCGATGACCGCCTTCGACCTCAACGTTCAGACCTACAAGGGCCAGCCGGTTCTGACCTGGTGGCAGGGCCAGGTGGTCGAGGGCCACGGCCAGGGCGTCGATGTGATCGAGAACGACCATTACGAGCCGGTAGCGACGGTCCACGCCGGAAACGGCCTGTTCGCGGACCTGCACGACTTTCAGATCACCCCGCAGGGCACGGCATGGATCACCGCGTTCGCCCCGCAGCACGCTGATCTCAGCGAATACGGCGGCCGTCGAGACGGCCTGATCGACGACGGTGTCGTCCAGGAAATTGACATCAAGACCGGGCTCGTGATGTTCCAATGGGACGCCCTCGGCCACATTGCGGTCACGGATACCTACATGCGCACGCCCACGATCGCCACGAACGTCCTCGACTACTTCCACGTCAACTCGATCGACCCCCTGGCCGGCGGAGATCTCCTCGTGTCCTCGCGCAATACGTGGGCCGTCTACCTGATCAGCGAGACAACTGGCGCGGTGATCTGGCAGCTCGGCGGCAGGGCAAGCAGCTTCAGTCTCGGTCCCGGGGTTCGCTTCGCCTGGCAGCACGACGCCGAGTTGCGTCCGGACGGAACGATCAGCGTGTTCGACAACGAAGCGGCGCCTGCGGAGTCACCACAATCGCGAGTCCTCGACATCGCGGTGAACACGAGTACACACGCGGCGACGCTCGTAAGCCAGTTGACCTACCCCGGTCAGGGGATCCTCTCCGCCAGCCAGGGTGACGTGCAACTGCTCCCGAATGGCGATGACTTCGTCGGTTGGGGTCAGGCCGGCGAGGTGTCTGAGTTCTCACCGGCCGGGCAGCTCACCTTCGACATGCATTTCAGCGCCCCGACCAACAGCTACCGCGCCTTCCGCTACGTGTGGAATGCCGAGCCGCAGACGCAGCCGGCGCTCGTCGCCGCGGCCTCCGCCACCGGCACAACCGAGCTCTACGCGAGCTGGAACGGCGCGACGGGCGTGGCCACCTGGCGAGTGCTCGCGGGCAGCTCGCCGCGCGCTCTGACTGCCGTGGGAGTCTTCCCCTCGCAGGGCTTCGAAACCGCAATCGCCGCCGCGACCGCAGCTCCGTACCTCCGCGTTCAAGCTCTATCCGCCGCCGGGGCGTTGCTGGGGAGTTCGCCGGTCGTCACGCCCTGAGCACCGGCCCGTGGCCGATCGGCCCAAGCCGAACGCGCACGGGGTGCTGGGCCGGGCTGCGCGGCGCGGCGCGGAGCCCGGACGCGGCGCGGCTATCATCGGCTCGAATGCTCCTGCGATCGAAGTCAAGCAGGCGATGGTCGCTGGTAAGTGCGTTCTTGGTGGCAGCCCTACTCGCCGCAGGCGCCGACGCGGCGCTCGCTTCGCATCGCACGGTCACGATTACCCAGGCCGTGGCCGTCGCCACGGCGATCAGCATCCGCCAGGCCGACGTGCCGAAACTCGAGCAGCGGAGCAATCCGATGACGGCGAAGGAGAGCGCGCAGAACGCGCAACTGACCGCGTGCATCGGCGGCGTGCCGGACAGCGAGGCCCTCGCGAACACCCAGTCGCCGAACTTCGTGAGCTCCTCGGGAACCTCGGTCACGCTCAGTTCCGGAACGGAGATTCTCCCATCGGCGGCCCTTGTCGCCAAGGACCTTGCGGCCGTCACGGGACCCCACGGACTGCCGTGCATCTTGAAGCAACTCCGCGGCGAGTTGGTCGGGAAGCCGCCAAAGGGCGAGACGGTGACGAGCTACGCATCGCGGCTGACGCCGGTTGTTTCCGGCGCCGACAGCGAGTTCGCCGACCGCTTCACAGTCGTCATCACGGTGGTACGCAAGACGACGACGCTGATTCTGCCGCTGTACGTCGACGTGATCGGCTTCGCTTACGGTCAGGCCGAGATCAGCCTGACGGTCGAAGCGGTCGGCGCCAAGCCCTCCATGGCACTCGAGCGCCGGCTTGCCGCGCTGCTGCTTGAGCGCGCGCGCGCCGCGATCGGCTGATTGGCGCCGGCCGGCGACCGGCTTCCAGGCAGCCGATTGCCGGATCTCACGCCGCCCCTCTGTGCGGTGGGCTCCGGTAGGCTGGTGCGGTCGCCATGAGTCTGGTCGCATTCCTCATCGTGCTCGCGGTTCTCGGCTTGGTCGTCGGCGCAGTCGCTCGGCTTCTGCTCCCCGGGCCCGATCCGATGGGCGCAGGCATGACGATCCTTGTTGGACTGCTGGGGTCATTCAGCGCCGGCCTGTTCTCGTGGTACGTACTGCACCGTCACGGCGCGGGCCTGATCCTGTCGGTCCTCTTCTCGATGCTGATTCTGTACGCGCTCAGGCGCGCGCGCAGCCGCCCCGGTAGCTGACAGACGCCTTCGGGGAGGCTGGTGGCTGCTCGGCGCCGCGATCGCGTGCGCGACCGTCGGCGCTTCGCTACCGTCAGCTGGACGCTCCAAGCACCCCACGATCAGACGGAGACCACATGGCTGAGACGCTCGCCGGGCGCCCGCAGGAGATCATCGCCGGCAAGAACCACGCGCATCTTGCGATCCCGCGCCGCGACGGCACGATCCAGACGGTGATCGTCTGGGCGCACACCGAGGACGGCAACGTCACGCTCAACAGTGCCGAAGGACGCGGCTGGCCTGCGAACCTCCGCCGAGCCGGCACCGCGACCGTGACCGTGCTCGCCGACGGCGATCCTCATGAGTGGGTCTCGGTGACAGGGCGGCTGGTCGAGGACACCCATGACGGGGCGCTCGAGCACATCAACGCCCTGGCGAAGAAGTACATCGACGCGGACGAGTATCCGTTTCTCGCTCCGGGGGAGCAGCGGATACGGTTTGCGCTCGCGCCCGAGCGGGTCCACTACAACCCGCCGAACTGAGTCGGGCTTGCCGCGATTGGCGCGCGGCTGCGGCGACGCCGGTGCGCCGCCGGCAGCGACCGCGGCCCGCGGGCGTGCAGCTTGCGATACTTACGCGGCCGATGACTCCCCCTCGCAAGCGACAGGTCAGGCTGATCGTTTCGCTGACGCTGGCGGTCCTGCTGGCGAGCGGCTTGATCTACACGAGCTTCTCCGCGGCGAGCCCGGCGCTGACGCCGAGCCAGTTGCTCCGCCAGGGTAGGGCGGGGACCGACATCCAGCTGACCGGCACTGTCGTCAACCACTCCGTCGTCGACCGCGCCAATGGCGCAGTCGACTTCGAGCTGGCCGACCGCACCGGAGGGGGGCCGGCCGTCGAGGTCGACTACAGCGGCAGCGTGCCGCCGACCTTCGAGGCGGGGCGCGAGCTGATCGTGACCGGCGAGCTCAAGGGCCGCACGTTCGTCGCGCAGCCGAGTTCGATGGTCACGAAGTGCCCGTCGAAATACAGCGCGGCGCCGAGCACGACGTGAGCGCGAGGAGCGGCTGATGGCCTTCGCCGGGCGCGTGGCGCTGGTGCTGGCGCTGGCCGTCTGCGCTTACGGCATCACCGCCGCCCTCTACGGCGGGCGCAAGGGACGACGCGACTGGGTCGATTCGGGACGGCGCTCGGTCTACTGCCTGGCCGCGATCCTCACGGTTGCGATGGTGATCCTCGAGATCGCGTTCATCCGCAACGACTTCTCCTACAACACCGTGGCGAACACGTCGAGCACGACGACGCCGCTGCTCTACCGCGCCGCGGCGATGTGGTCATCGCAGGAGGGATCGCTTTTGCTGTGGGTCTGGCTCCTGTCGATCTGGGCGAGCGTGGCGACATTCATCACCCGCAACCGCCTGCGCGACATCGTGCCCTACGCGACCAGCGTGCTGCTCGGCTTCGGCGCGTTCTTCACGACCCTGCTCGTGTTCTTCGACTCGCCCTTCGCCCAGACGCACCCGGCCCCGGTCCAGGGCGCAGGGCTCGATCCGCTGCTGCGCAACCCGAGCATGTTGATCCATCCGCCGATGCTCTACTCGGGCTACACCTTCTTCACGATCCCCTTCGCCTTCGCGGTCGGCGCGCTGGTCGTGCGGCGCGTCGACGCCGACTGGATCCGCGTGACGCGTCGCTTTGCGCTGGCTTCGTGGCTGTTCCTGGGCATCGGGATCGTGCTTGGCGCCCGCTGGTCCTACTACGAGCTCGGCTGGGGCGGGTACTGGGGCTGGGATCCGGTCGAGAACGCGGCGCTGATGCCGTGGCTGATCAGCACTGCATTCCTGCACTCCGTGATGATCCAGGAGAAGCGGGGGATGCTGAAGATCTGGAACGCCTCGCTGGTGCTCGCGGCGAGCACGCTGGCGATCGTCGGGACGTTCCTGGTGCGCTCCGGCGTGCTCAACTCGATCCACGCGTTCGGCGCCTCGACGCTTGGAATTCCGTTCGTCGCCCTGATCGCTGCGATGACCGGCGGCTCCATCTACCTGGTTGTCAGCCGCCGCGATGTGTTGCGCAGCGAGCACTCCCTCGACTCGCTGTTCTCGCGCGAGGCCGCCTTCCTACTGAACAACGTGGTGCTGGTCGGCCTGTGCTTCGTGGTGTTCTGGGGCACCTTCTTCCCCTTGATCTCCAAGGCTGTCACCGGGACCTCGGCCGCGGTCGGCCCGCCCTGGTTCGATCGCTACACCGTCCCGCTTGCGCTGATCCTCGTGCTGCTCAGCGGGATCGGGCCGGCGATCGCCTGGCGGCGGGCGTCGCTCGCGAACGCGCGGCGCAACTTCCGGCTGCCGTTGGCTGCCGCGGTGCTCATGGCGGTCGCGGCCTGCACCGTGGTGCCGATCAGCTCATCGATCGGCGTCGTGCTGCTGTTCAGTGCCGCCGCCTTTGTGTGCGCGAGTGTCGGCCAGGAGTTCTGGCGCGGTTGGCGCGCGCGGCGAGCCACCTCCAGCGACTCGCCACTCGTCGCGCTGGCGTCGATGGTGCGTCGCAACCGACGTCGCTACGGCGGCTACATCGTCCACATCGGGATCGCGGTGCTGTTCATCGGCGTCGCAGCCTCCTCGACCTTCCAGCACGAGCAGACGCTCAGCCTGCGGGTCGGACAGTCGACCCGTGTCGGCGCCTACACGATGAGGTACATACGGGCGACCGGGTCAGTCGTCGCCGACCCCAACCACACCGGCGCGACGATGACGCTGGGGGCCGTGCTGCGCGTCACACGCGGCGGGCACTACGTCGGCACGCTGCGGCCGAGCGCCGGTTACTACCCGGCGGCGCAGATCGTGCCGGGACTCGTCGTGGCGAGCCTGATCTCGGGCGACGCTGTCGACCAGATCGGCCTGCAATCCAGCTGGCGGCGCGACCTGTGGGCCGCGATCAAGCCGCTTGGGGCGACGCTGCCCGCCAACGGCACTCAGCTGCCGGAGGAGCGGCTCGTAAATCTGGCTGACGGAACCATCTCGCCGACGCTGTCGGCCACTCAGCAGCTGCAGACAGCCTTTGTGGAACTCGGCCTGATCGTCGCCCACTACATCAAGTTCCCGCCGGCGGCCTCGTTCACGCTGATCGCCTCGCCGCTGGTGATGTGGATCTGGATCGGTGGGCTGATCGTCTTCCTCGGCGGGCTCACCGCGATCTGGCCGGCGCCGTCGGCACTGCGTAGCCGCCTTCGTGCCCGCTACCTCGCGCGGGTCGCGCAGGAGCTCGGCCGCGCCTAGGGCTGCGGGCCCGATTCCGCGACGATGACGGCGCTGATCGCCGCGCTGTTGATCGGCGCGCTGCTTGGCTTCGTGCTGTGGGCGCTGAGCGCTCCCTTCCGTGCCAGGGGCAGCGCGACTCAGCCAGGCGACTCCGATGCGCGACGCGCGCTCGAGAGTGCCAAGCAGTCGAAGTATTCCGAGATCCGCGACAACGAGACCGATTACCGCACCGGCAAGCTCTCGGACGAGGACTACCGCGCGCTGGACCGCCAGCTGCGGGCCGAGGCGGTTGAGATCCTGCGTGCGATCGACGAGCTCGATGCGTCGATTCCGGCGGCGAGCGATTAGACTGACGGCATGCAGGCGATCTTCTCGACGGTCCAGGTTGTGATCTGCGTCATCCTGGTGCTGCTCATCCTGATGCATTCGGGCAAGGACTCCGGCCTGTCCGGTGCGTTCGGTGTGGGCAGCGGTACTGGTCCGCTCGGTGGCGGATCGCTCGTCGAGCGCAACCTCAACCGCTGGACGATCTTCTTCGCGCTCCTGTTCGTCGCGAATACGATCCTGCTGCTGAAGCATCCGTGGGGCGGATCAGGCTGAGCCGCCGCTGACGCGGAAGGCGCCGGCGCGGAGCGCCGGGCACAGCACGCCCGTCGCAAAGCGCCTGCCGTATTGGTCCGTCTCGCCAACCAGCCGCTGGGCTGCAGTGAGTTGCTCGGTGGCGTCGAGTATCCGCAACGCCGAGTCGGTGAAGCGCACATCGTGCAGCGGGCGTCCGATTGCGCCGTCCTCGATCAGGAACGTCCCATCCCGCGTCATGCCGGTCAACAGCGCGCGCCGCGGCTCGACCGGGTTGACGTACCAAAGCCGCGTCACGAACAGGCCGCGCTCGATCGGTGCGCAGAGCTCCTCAAGCGTGGCCGCATCCCCGCCCGCGAGGACCAGATTGATCGGCTCGGGGCCGTCGGGGCTGCCGCCAGGCGTGAGTGCGTGTCCGGTCGAGCGGGTTCCGGCCAGCGCCGCGGTACGGATGTCGTAGACGACCGCTCGGGCAATCCCGCCGTCGATGAGCGCGAGCGGGCGCTTCGGTACGCCTTCGGCGTCGAAGCTCCGCGGCAGCGTGCCCGCTACGCCCGTCGAATCGGCGAGACTGATGCATGGTGCGGCGACGCGTGCGCCGATCGACCCGCACAGCGCGCCGCGCAGCTCGGTGTGCGCGAGGCCATTGAAGGCGAGCGAGCCGAGGAAGTCGAGCAGCGTGCCGACGGCGGCGTGATCGAGTACGACGGTGTACTCGCCCGGTTCGAGCGTGGCTGGAGCGATGCTCGTCACCCTCGCGGCGGCGATGGCGGCGAGGGAGTGCGCGTCGATCGCTGCGGCGGCCACGGCGGTGGATGTGGCGTAGCCGCTGCGCCCGTCGTGAGCGCGTGCGATAACCGTCATGTGGGCATCGGTCACGGCGTCGGCGATCGCAATGCCGTTGCTCGAGGCGATCGCCGTCGTCACCTCGCCGGCCGTCCAGATGCCGAAGGCCTCCAGCTTGGCCTCGCGGCAACGCTCGAACGCCGCGGCAAGCGCTGAGCCGGCCGTGGCGGCGTCGAGTGCCGCGGTGGCGCGGTCGTAGCCGTGATGTGGGTCGGTCCGGGCAGGCTGAGGGAGCCCCGGATAGGCTCCTGGCCCGCCGCGCGCCGCGGCGGTTGCGGCAACGCGGGCGAGTCGCGCGGCGTCCGCCAGTCCTTCGTCATCGACCTGGTTGGTGGCCGCCGCGCCCGTGTGCCCGTCAACCACACAGAGCATCTCGACGGAGGCGTCGTCGATCGCGGTCGCCTGCGTTGCGGAGGAACGCGCGAATCTCGCGAACAGCGACCGCTCGCGCGTCACGGTCGCCTGGGCCTGATCGCCGCGCAGATGGGTGAGCGCGCGCTGCGCGAGTTCCAGTTCGTCTTCGCCGTTCACCGCGCGACCCCGACCTCTACGTCGCTGAACCGGGCGGGCGGGGTGCCGTGCGAGACGTGCGCGTACTGCCCCGGCTCGCCCTTGCCGCAGTTGAGGAGTCCCCACAAGCGCCAAGCCGGCGCGCTCGCGACGGCTTCGAGCGAGTTCCAGAATCTGGGCGTCAGGCCGGCGTAGGTCGGGTTGCGCAGCAGCCGGCCGAGCTTTCCGTCGCGGATCTCCCGGCCGATCTCGGTGCCGAACTGGAAATGCAACCGGCGATCGTCGATCGACCAGGAGCGGTTGGTCTCCATGTAGACGCCGTTTGACACTTCCGCGATCAGCTCATCGAGTGTTCCGCCGTCCCCGGGCTCGAGTGACACGTTCGTCATCCGCACGATCGGCTGGCGCGCAAAGCCGTCGGCTCGGGCCGCACCACTCGAGGTGGTGCCGATCGCCGCGGCCGACTGCCGGTCCGACAGCGTTGCCCGCAGAACCCCGTCCTCGATCAGCACCGTGCGCTGCGCCGCGACACCCTCGTCATCCCAGGCAAATGAGCCCAGACCGCCCGGGAGCGTGGCGTCCGCGCTGATCGCCAGCTTCGGCGAGCCGCAGCGCAGCGTGCCGACGTCGCCGTGCGAGACCCAGCTCGTGCCGGCGTAGGACGCCTCGCCGAGCAGGATCCGGTCGAGCTCGAGCGCGTGCCCGATCGACTCGTGGATCTGCAGCGCGAGTTGCTCATCACCGAGCACCAGCGTCGTGCGCCCGGCCGGGCAGGGCGCGGCGCTCAGCAACGCGAGCGCCTCCTCGACGACGCGAGGAGCATGCGATGGCAGGTCGAGTGCGATCAGATGCTCGTGGCCGGCCAGCGCGACCGAGCCGCCATGGCCGCTGGGGTAGGAGCGCAGCTGCGACTCGCCGTCCGCCGCGGCGTAGGCGCTGATCCCCCCGCCGCACTCGGTTCGCTCCTGTGTGAAGGCTGCGCCGTCGCTCGACGCGAACGCGGTCACGGTGCGGATCGCGAGCGACTCGGCGACGCCCCGGACGATCCGCGGGTCGCCGCGCAGCAGCTCCTCAGCCTTCAGCAGCAGCTCGAGGCGCTCCTCGAGCGGGAGCGCAAACGGGTCGATCTCGCACGCGCTCGCCCAGTGGCCCCGTGCCGGTGGCACTGCGGGCAGCGGAGCGCGCGGCGCCGAGGCCGGCAGCGCGCGCGCGATCGCGACCGCACGCGCCAGCGCTAGCTCGAGCCCCGTCTTGGTCGCTTCGCGGGTGGCCGCGAAGCCGAAGCCGTGTCCGGGAACGGCGACGCGGATGCCGACGCCCTCCTCACTCGAGCACTCAATCCCGTCAACGCCGCCGCCGCTGACGCGCAGCTGCTCCGACGTGCGCTGGACCCAGCGTGCCTCGACGTACTCGCAACCGGCCGGTGGGCTGGCTACGAGTTCGCGCAGAAGCGCGAGTGGCGTCAGCCGCTCGCCCCGGTCGCCGGCGGCGTGACGCCGAGCAGGTCGATGACGAAGATCAGCGTCGCGTTCTTGGGGATCGTTGGAGGCTCACCGCCGGCGCCGTAGGCCAGTGCGGGCGGGATGATCAGCTCTCGCCGTCCGCCGACCCGCATGCCCACGATGCCTTCGTTCCAGCCCTTGATCACCGGAGCGCTGCCGAGCGGCCCGGGAACGGTGTAGACCGCCTTGCGGTTCCAGGACGCGTCGAACACCTTGCCGTTGGTGTAGAGCGCTCCCACGTAGTTGACCGTGACGGTGTCGCCGACGGCGGCAGTCGTGCCGGTGCCGGTGATCAGGTCGGTTTTGACGAGACTCGTCGGTGCGGCCCCGGACGGGACGGTGACCTTGGGCTCGGTTGCGAGCGGCCCGCTCGTCGGCGTGGTTATCGCCGGCGTCGTGCTGGTCGAGGTCGAGGTCGAGGTCGAGGTCGAGGTCGCGGAATAGGTCAGCGTCTGGGAGGCCGACGGCGGCAGCTGGACATGGGCGGTGTCGGAGTTGTTCGAAGACGAGCCGCATCCGGCGATGACACCGGCGGCGAGGAGGGAGAAGATGGCGAGGTATCGGGATGACATGACAAGCAGGCTATAGGTTCAGGCGGCGCCACGATGCCACAGTCTGGCCAGGCCCGGGGCGCGCTCAGCCGGCGTGGCGGCCGCTACGATCCGGCCGTGAGTGCGGTGGTGGGAGTTGGGACGGCGGACGACCTGCGCCGCTGGCGGCCTGTGGCGGCATACGCGATGCTCGCCGCGGCCACGCAGCTTCTGTGGCTCACCTTTGCCCCGTTGACCACGGCGAGTGCGCACCACTACCACGTGTCCGAGACGGCGATCGGCTGGCTGGCCGAGATCTTTCCGCTGTTCTACGTGGTGCTCGCGCTGCCGGCGGGGCGGCTGCTCGACCGCGCCTTTCACCGTTGGCTGGCGGTCGGAGCAGGGCTGACGGCGCTCGGTGGGCTCGCCCGGCTCATCGCTCCAGACTTCGCCTGGGCGCTGCTGGGCCAGCTGCTCGTGGCGGTGGGCCAGCCGCTGGTGCTCAACGCCGTGACGAAGGTGGCGGGCGAACATCTGCCGGCGCGGCTACGCCCGCACGGGATCGCCGTCGGGTCAGCCGGCATCTTCCTCGGGATGCTGCTGGCGCTGACGCTCGGCACGCTGTTCGGCGGCGCGCACCTGGAGGCGCTGCTCGACCTCGAGGCCGCATTTGCCGTCGTTGCCGCCGGGGCGCTGCTGTTCGAGATGCGCCACCACGGCGCGGGCGAGGCTGACGAGCCGGACGTGGCGCTCGGCGTCGTCGCTCTACGGGAGGTCTGGGCCGACCGCAACGTACGCGTGCTGTGCGGGTTGCTTTTCATCGGCTTCGGGGCCTTTGTCGCACTGACGACGTGGCTGCAGGCGCTGCTCGCGAACTACCGCATCTCGTCGGCCACGGCGGGCGGCCTGCTTGTTGGGATGGTGCTCGCCGGGGCGATCGGCGCCGCTGTGGTGCCACCGCTCGTCGTCAGCCGCAACGCGGAGCGCAGCATGGTTGCGGGCGCTGTGATCGTCACGGTCAGCGGCGCGTCGCTGTTGGCGTTCGAGCACGTCGTGGCGATCGACGCGGTCGTGCTGGTGGCGATCGGGTTCCTCCTGCTCACGCTCCTCCCGGTGATCCTGGAGCTGAGCGAGCGCCGCGCCGGGGCCAGCGCCGGGACGGTCACGGCACTGCTGTGGCTGGCGGGCAATGCCGGCGGCCTGGTCATCGCAGTGCTCGTCGCGGTGCTGGTGCATCACCCGACGCCGGCCTTCCTTGCGCTGGCCCTGGTCAGCCTGTGCGCTGTCCCGCTGGTGCTCGCGCTGTCAACGGACTAGCCGCGGCCGATTCTGCGGGCATCTTGCGCGGCGTCCCGCTGCGACCTCCAGCCGGCTTCGACCGGGCAGTCATCTGCCCACCGGTTGGTGACGGAATGGCGGCGCAGCCGTCCGCGCGACGTGATTGGATTCACGGTCATGGAGGATCAGGCAGCAGCGGACAAGGAGTCTGAGTCGGCCGGGAACGGGGTCGAGGACCAATACGCGCGCGAGCGTGAGGCGATGCGCCGCCGTGTGCGCGAGTCGCTCTTGCGCTGCCCGGGCGCTGAGTCCTCACACCCTTCGTAGGCAGCGACGCGTTCAGCCGGTCCCGCCGCGGCGCACACGCGGCACAGCTTTTCCCGCAGCGACCGGGCGGTCTGGCGACGGTCATTGCGGTGCTACTGCCGAGGGCGAGGCGCGGACGCGGTATAAAGCGAAGTACACGTTCGTTCTCCCGCCCGGCATGCGCAACCTTCCGCTAGACAGCCCACTTGGTGACCAGCAGCTTCGCCGCTCGCGTAGCGATCTGCTGCGTGCCTCGCCGCCGATGTTCCGCAGCGCCTGGCTGGATCGCCTGTCGCGCGTGCATCCAGTCGTCCCGCCGCTGATCTTTGGTCCGGCGATTGTGGTTCTCAGCGTCGTCGCGCTGTCCGGCCAGTCCGTGGCGCGCACCGTGCTGGGCGCACTGGGCGGTTACGTCGCCTGGACCTTCAGCGAGTACTGGATCCATCGGGCGATCTTCCACTTCGAGCCGGAGCGGGGGATCGGCGCGCGCCTGCACTGGATGGTGCACGGTGTCCATCACGACCACCCCAACGACCCGCTGCGCCTCGTGATGCCGCCGGCCGTGTCGGTGCCGCTCGCGCTTCTCTTCCTGCTGGTCTTCGTCGCGATCTTCGGCACGCCGCTCGCCTGGGCGGTCGGCGCCGGTTTCCTCGCCGGCTATCTCGTCTACGACATGCTGCATTACGCGCTGCATCACCACCGCCAACCGCGCACCGCGCTCGAGCGGCGTCTGCGCGAGTTGCACATGCGCCACCACTTTGAAGACGAGACGCACGGCTACGGCATCAGCGCGCCGTGGTGGGACATCGTCTTCGGCACCTTCGGGCAGCGGCGCAGCCGCCCCTGAGATGCCCGCCGTGAAGGTGCGCGGCGAGCCGGCGTGGATCGTGCGGCGCGCAGTCGCAACGCGCCGGCTCCTGACGTTACGGTGATCGACTGCGCTGAGGCGCTCGCACCCTGGCAGGCGGATGCCGCGGTCGCCGGTGCGCGCGCCTGCGACCGGACTCAGCGTTTGCGATAAGATGCTTGCTGATAGGCAAGTTTATGGGCAAGCTCGAGACAACACACGGGGGCGACGACGAGGACTCGGCGGCCAGGCTGCGGGCGGCGATCGGCCGGCTTTCAAGACGGCTCCGCGAGACCAAGGCCGGGGAAGGCCTGACGCCGACGCAGATCTCCGTGCTCTTCACCGTGGCGCGCTACGGGCCGCTCCCGCTCACTGAACTGGCACAGCGCGAAGCGCTCAACCCGACGATGCTCTCGCGCGTGCTCGGCTATCTGTGCGAGGCGGGCCTCGTGCGGCGGATCGCCGACACGGCCGATCGCCGAGTTGCGCTGGCCGAGGCGACGGCGAGCGGGCAGCGGCTGCGCGAGCGGATCCAGCGGGAGCGAAGCGCCGCCCTGGGCGTTCACCTATCAGCGCTCGAGCCGGACGCTCGGACGGCGGTGCTCGCCGCGATTCCGGCGCTCGAGACGCTGGCGGAGCGTCTGCGTTGAACAAGCCGGCGCACCACGCCCAAGACGCGCTGCGCGACACGCGCAAGCGCACCTTCGCCGCGCTCGCCGTGCCCAACTACCGCCGTTACTTCATCGGCCAGGCCACGTCGCTGATCGGCACCTGGATGCAGATGGCTGCGCAGTCCTGGCTCGTGCTGTCGTTGACCGGGTCGGCGACGGATCTCGGTGTGATCGTCGCGCTGCAGACGCTTCCAGTCCTGCTGCTCGCCCCATACGGCGGCGTGATCGCCGACCGCGTCGACAAGCGCCGCCTGATGGTCGTGCTGCAGACCGTAATGGGGCTGCAGGCGCTGATCCTCGGCGTGCTGACGATCACCGGCTCGGTGCGGCTTTGGGAGATCGGCGTGCTCGCGGTCGTCCTCGGCCTGAACAACGCATTCGAGAACCCGGCACGCCAGTCGTTCGTGCTGGAGATGGTTGGAGCCGAGACGCTGCGCAACGCGGTCAGCCTCAACTCGGTCCAGGTCAACGTGGCGCGGGCGGTGGGACCGGCGGCCGCCGGTTTGCTGATCGCGACCGTCGGCACCGGGGAGTGCTTCCTGATCAATGCCGCGAGCTTCATCGCTGTGGTCGCCTCGCTGGTCTCGATGGAGCGCTCGGCGTTGCATCCGACGCCGCCGGCGCCGCGCGCGTCCGGTCAGCTGCGCGAAGGGCTTCGCTATGCGCGGGCGACGCCGGAGATCATCGTGCCGCTGGCGATGATGGCGATCGTCGGCACGCTCGCGTACGAGTTCCAGGTTTCGCTTCCCGTCATGGCGAGCCACGTGCTCCACGCGGGAGCCGAGGGTTACGGCTTCATGACGGCGGCGATGGGCGTTGGCGCGATCGTCGGCGGGCTCGTCGTCGCGGCGCGCGGGCGCATCGGGCTGCGGCCGGTGACGCTCGCCGTGATCGCGTTCGCGGTCGCGCTGACGCTGGCCGCGCTGGCGCCGACCTTGTCAGTCGAACTGCTCGCGCTCGGACTCGTCGGTGGCGCGAGTGTCTCGTTCATGTCGAGTGGCAACTCGACGCTCCAGCTCGCCGCCGAACCCGCGATGCGTGGCCGCGTCATGGCGCTCTGGTTCGTGGCGCTGCAGGGCACGACGCCGATCGGCGGACCGCTGGTCGGCGTCGTCATCAGCTTGGCCGGTGCGCGCACCGGCCTCGGCCTCGGCGCGCTCGCGTGCGTGATCGCGGCCGCGATCGCCCTCGCGGCGCGACGGCGGCTGCGGCGAGCGGGCGCGGGAGAACTGCCGGTACGGCCAGCGCCGGTGGGCATGCCCTACCGCGGGGCGGCCACGCCGAGCTGAGCGACGCCCTCGCGGCGCGGAGCCTCCCGGGCCGGCGCTCGCGTGGCGCTACGGCGTCGAGATCTCGATCGCGCCGAAGTCGAGCAGCGCTGTCCTGTAGATGCACGCGTAGGTGTCGATGCTGCCGATCCGCGCCTGCGTGGTGTTGTCGGTGACGTCCGAGCAGTGGCCGGAGGCGCGACTGGCGCGCCAGGCGGTCCGGGGCCCCGCCTGCAGCTCGAGCGCCGGAACCCAGGTCGGGACCGTGAGCGCGACGACGTCGCCGGGAGTGACACGGATCGAGTTCGTCAGCGGAAACGTCGCGGTCCGCCCGAAGTACGGTTGCAGGTTGATCAGCGGCGCTGTGTGCTGGAGCCGGTAGTCGAGGCCCCGGACCTGGCGGATCACCGCGATCGCGGCCTCCGACGTGCCTCCCTCGTGGGCGTCGAAGTACCTGATCTGTGCCGCGGTCGGGGCGCTCAGCGTGATCTGCCAGCCGACTATCCGCCCCGCGGTCTTGATCTTGAACGGCGCCGTGGTGTAACCGACCTCAACCTGCTCGGCGGTGGTGCGCGAGACGACCGTGCACGGCGCCGCGGCCGTGCCCGGGCAGCTCGCGACAGCGGTCGGGTCGGCGGGGTTGGTCAGCGTCGCGATTACCGCGTAGGCGGCGGCGGGAACCGCCAATGCAACCACCGCAAGCAACGCGGTGACGCTGAGAGCTCTTCTGCGCATGGGCCCCACGCCGATGGAGACTAGCGCCGGCGTCGGCGGCCGAAGCCGCGGCGCGCGGCGGCGAGCAGACGGTCCTGCGTCGCCGCCGACGGCCTGCGGCATGCCGGCTCTCAGATCGGGTAGTGGCGCTCACTCTCCTGGATCGTCAGCCAGCGCAGCTCGGTGAACTCCTCGAGTGCCGCGCGCCCACCGAAGCGACCCCAGCCGCTGTCCTTGACACCGCCGAAGGGCATCTGCGGCTCGTCGTGAACGGTTGCGTCGTTGATGTGGCAGATCCCGCTGCGGACGCGCTGGGCGACCTCGAGCGCCAGCGGGACGTTCTCGCTGAAGACCGCCGCCGCAAGCCCGTACTCGCTGTCGTTGGCGACCTCGATCGCGTGCTCGACGCCGTCGACCGGGATGATCGAGGCCAGCGGGCCGAACGACTCCTCGCTGTACACGCGCATCTCGGGGGTGACGCCGAACAGGACCGTCGGCGGGTAGCAGGGCCCGTCGGCTGCTCCGCCGGCCAGCACCTGCGCGCCGCGCTCGCGCGCATCCGCCACGAGTCCGCCCACGCGCTCCAGCGCGGCGTCGTTGACCAGCGGCCCGATCTGCGTTTCCGGCTCGCGCGGATCGCCGACGCGGAGCGCGCTCGCGCGAGCCGCGAGCAGCGCCGCGAACGGCTCGGCCACCGAGCGCTCCACGATCACGCGCTCGGTCGACATGCAGATCTGGCCCTGGTGAAAGAAGGCGCCGAAGCTCGTGGCGGCCGCGGCGCGCTCGAGATCGGCGTCCGCGAGCACGATCAGCGGCGCCTTGCCGCCGAGCTCGAGCAGCGAGCGCTTGAGATGGCGTCCGGCGATCTCGGCGATGATCCGTCCGACCCGGGTTGAGCCGGTGAAGTTCACGCGGCGCGTGTTGGGATGGGCGATCAGCTCCTCGACCACCTCTGCTGCGTCCTGCGGCTGGTTGGTGAGGAAGTTGATCACGCCGGGCGGCGCTCCGGCATCGGCGATCACCGCGGCGACGTGGCCGTGCGTGCGAGGACACAACTCGGAGGCCTTCAGCACGACCGTGTTAGCGAACGCCAGCGGCATCGCGATCGCGCGCGCGGACAGAATCACGGGCGCGTTCCAAGGAGCGATCCCGACAACCACGCCGGCCGGCGCACGAACCGCCATCGCCAGCTTGCCCGGGACGTCTGAGGGGATCACCTCACCGAGTGCGCCGTAGGTCTGGGCCGCGGCCTCGCGCAGCATTCCGGACGCCAGCATGCAGTTGAACATTCCCCAGCCGAACGTGGCGCCGGTCTCCTCGATCATCGTCTGGGCGATCTCGTTCTGGCGCTCGGTGATCAGCTCGCTCGCGCGCGAGAGGATCGCGCGGCGCTCGCCGGGGGCGCTCTGCGACCACGCTGCGAATGCCGCGTGCGCTGCATCGACTGCCGCGCGGGCCTCGGGACGGCCCGCTGCGCTGGCGGTGCTGGCGGGCTCGCCGGTATAGGGGTTGAGTCTCGAGAAGCGCTCGCCGGTTCCCGCGGCGCGCCACTCGCCGTTGATGAGTAGCTGCTGCTCAGCCATTTCGGTGGTTGCCATCTGCCCTCTCCCTCATGGTGGTTACCGGCGCCGGCGGGCTCGGCTTGCGGCTCACCGAGCCGATCGGCGTGCGTCGGCCACAGACGGCCCCGATGATACGTTGTGCGCGGAATGGCAGCGTGTTCACATTGCGCACAGTCATGGCACGGCTTCTGCGCCTGAGCGACGCGGTCGCCGAACTGGTGCACGACGGCGACTGCGTCGCGCTCGAGGGCTTCACGCACCTGATCCCGTTCGCCGCCGGCCACGAGCTTCTGCGTCAGGGGCGCCGCGATCTGGAGCTGATCCGGATGACACCGGACCTGCTCTACGACCAGCTGATCGGCATGGGCGCCGCGCGCCGCCTCGTCTTCTCCTACGGGGGCAATCCCGGCGTCGGCTCGTTGCATCGGTTCCGTGACGCGATCGAGCACGGCTGGCCGCACCCGATCGAAATCGAGGAGCACAGCCACGCCGGGATGGCGAACCGCTACGCGGCCGGTGCCGCGAAGCTGCCGTTTGCCGTGCTGCGCGGCTACGCCGGCACGGATCTCGTCGCCCACACGAACGTGCGGTTCATCGAATGCCCGTTCACCGGCGAGAAGCTGGCGGCCGTCGCGGCCCTCGCGCCCGACGTCGCGATCGTGCACGCACAGGAGGCGGACGGCGAGGGCAACGTGCAACTGTGGGGTATCCCCGGCGTCCAGAAGGAGGCCGTGCTCGCGGCCACGCGGACGCTCGTGACGGTCGAGCGCATCGTCGATCAGCTGCAGCCGAGGCCGGGCGCCGTCGTCCTGCCCGGCTGGGCACTCGACGTCGTCGCCGTTGCGCCCGGCGGATCCCAGCCGTCCTACAGTGAGGGCATCACACGGCGTGACAACGAGTTCTACCGCGACTGGGACGAGATCAGCCGCGACCGCGAGCGGTTCTCCGCCTGGATGCGGGAGCACGTGCTCGGCGAGGCCGCGGCGCGGTGAGCGCCGCCGCGAGCACCGACGAGGTGCAGACGGTCGTGGCGGCGCGTCGTCTGGCGAGCGCGCGGACCGTCTTCATCGGCGTCGGCCGGCCGAGCACCGCCGCGATTCTCGCGCGCATGGTCCACAACCCCGACCTTGTGCTGATCTACGAATCGGGGACGATCGGCGCGAAGCCGTTTCGCATCCCGCTCTCGATCGGGGATGGCGAGCTCAGCGAAACCGCAGACGCGGTCGTCGGCGTGCCGGAGATGTTCAACTATTGGATCGGCGCCGGCCGCGTCGATGTCGCGTTCCTCGGCGCGGCGCAGGTCGACCGCCACGCAAACCTCAACTCCACCGTGATCGGAGACTACGACCATCCGCGCACGCGACTTCCCGGCGCCGGAGGCGCCCCTGAAATTGCCTCCAGCTGTGGCGAGGTGATCGTCACCGTCGCGCATTCGCGCCGGACACTGGTGGAGCGCCTGGACTTCCTCACGACAGTCGGACACGGTGACGGGCCCGGCGCGCGTGAGCGGCTCGGGCTGCGCGGGAAGGGCCCGACGGCCGTGATCACCGACCTCGGCGTGCTCGAGCCCGACCCGGTGAGCGCCGAGTTGACGTTGACCCAGCTGCACGAGGGCGTCACCGTCGCGCAGGCGCGCGAGCAGACCGGCTGGGAGCTCGCCGCGCTCGAGCAGCCGCGGATCACCGAGCGCCCGAGCGAGGCGGAGCTGGACGCCCTGCGGGAGCTTCTGGCGCGATGAACGACGCGTTCGTCTACGAGGCTGTGCGCACGCCGTTCGGCCGCCTCGGCGGCGCCCTGGCAGGCGTGCGGCCGGACGATCTTGCCGCTCACGCGCTGAGCGCGCTGCTCGAGCGGGCGGGGGTCAGCGATCCTGCGGCGATCGACGATGTCATCCTCGGCGACGCCAACGGCGCCGGCGAGGACAACCGCGATGTCGCGCGCATGGCGGTGCTGCTGGCGGGTCTGCCGACGAGCGTCACCGGTGTCAGCGTCAATCGCCTATGTGGATCGAGTCTCGAGGCGGCCATCCAGGCGACCCGCGCGGTTCGCTGCGGCGATGCGTCGCTCGTCGTAGCCGGTGGAGTGGAGTCGATGAGCCGTGCTCCGTGGGTGCTGTCCAAGCCGGCGCGGGCCTATCCGGTCGCCTCCGAGACGCTGCATTCGACGACGCTCGGCTGGCGGCTGGTCAACCCGCGCATGCCCGAGCAGTGGACGATCTCGCTGGGGGCCAGCGCCGAGCGGCTGGCTGAGATCCACAACATCTCGCGAGAGGCACAGGACGCCTTTGCGCTGCGCAGCCATCGGCTCGCGGCGAAGGCCTGGGACGAGGGCGTTATGGGCGAGGTCGTGGCGGTGCCCGGCGTCGAGTTGGCGCGTGACGAGGGAATTCGCACGGACACGACACTCGAGGCGCTGGCGAAGCTGGCGCCCGCCTTCCTCGACGGCGGCACTGTCACGGCCGGCAACTCCTCGCCGCTCAACGACGGGGCGAGCATGACGCTGATCGGCGACCGCCGGGCCGGTGAGCTGCTCGGCCGCGAGCCGCTTGCGCGGATCGTCTCGATGGGGGCGGCGGGCGTCGATCCCGACGTGTTCGGGATCGCGCCGGTGCCGGCGGCGAAGGCGGCGATGTCGCGCGCGGGCATCGGCTGGGACGAGATCGCCGTCGTCGAGCTCAACGAGGCATTCGCCTCACAGTCACTGGCCTGCCTGAGTCTTTGGCCGCAGTTGGACCCGGAGCTCGTCAACATGCGCGGCGGCGCGATCGCGATCGGCCATCCGCTGGGCGCATCGGGCACGAGGATCCTTGGGCGCCTTGCGCACGAATTGCATTCGCGCGGAGGGGGCTACGGTTTGGCGGCGATCTGCATCGGCGTGGGCCAGGGCCTCGCCATGATCCTGGAGGGATGAGCGTTGACTGATTCGGGCCTGCCGTCGCAAGCCATCTCGCACCCGGTCGGCGACACGCCGACCTCCTACGCGCGCGACCCGGGCGTGCATCCGCCGCTCGACTTCCCGGATTACAAGTCCACCGCGCTGCGCCACCCCAAACAGCCGCTGATCTATCTGCCCCAGAACATCACCGAGCTGACCGGGCCGGCGCTGGGCTCGCTCGCGCCGGTGGTCGAACTCGACAACGATCTCACGCGCCAGCACGAGGGCGAGCCGATCGGCGAGCGGGCAATCGTGTTCGGACGCGTCCTCGACACCGAGGGCAAGCCGCTGCGCAACACGCTGGTGGAGATCTGGCAGGCCAACGCATGCGGGCGCTACCGCCATCGCCTGGACCGCTTCCCGGCCCCGCTTGACCCGAACTTCAGCGGCGCGGGCCGCGCGATCACCGACGACGACGGCCGCTACCGCTTCCTCACCGTCAAGCCGGGCCCCTACCCGTGGGGCAACCACTACAACGCGTGGCGCCCCGCGCACATCCATTTCTCGCTGCTCGGGCGAGCTTTCGCCCAGCGCCTCGTGACCCAGATGTACTTCCCCGGCGACCCGCTGTTGGGCTATGACCCGATCTTCCACTCGATCCCTGAGGAGGCGGCGCGCAACCGCCTCGTCTCGCGCTTCTCGATCGAGGACACAGAGCCCAACTGGGCGCTCGCGTACGAGTTCGACATCTTCCTGCGGGGCCCCGGCCCGACACCGTTCGAGCAGGCGCTGTGATCTTCGCGAGCGCCGCTCAGACCGTCGGGCCGTACTTCGCGATCGGGCTGCCGTGGCCCGACGGCCCGCAGGCGGTCGCGCCGGGAACCACTGGGGCGATCACGCTGCGCGGCGTGGTCTACGACGGCGCCGGCGAGCCGATTCCCGACTACCTGCTCGAGACCTGGCAGGCCGACCCCGCCGGGCGCTTCGCGGATCTGTGGGGCTACGGCGGGGCCTCGGAGCTCGCCGGGTTCCGCGGGTTTGCGCGGGTCGGCCACGAGGTCGGCGACGGCAGCTTTGAGCTGCTGACCGTCAAGCCGGGGGCGCTGAGGCTGGCGAGCGGCGCGGTCGCCGCGCCCCACATCGATGTATCGCTGTTCGCGCGCGGACTGCTCCACCGCTGCGTCACGCGCTTTTATTTCGCCGACGAAGTTGCGGCCAACCGCGCCGACCCGGTGCTCGCGACGGTCCCGCCGGGTCGCCGCGAGACGCTGCTTGCGCAACCGGTGCAGGGCGGGTACGAGATCGACATCCATCTTCAGGGCCCCGGCGAGACGGTGTTCTTTGCGCTCTGAGGCGCCGCGTTGGCCGGCCGCTGCGAGCCGAGTGCGCGGATGAGCTCCGACGGCCTGTTCGACGCGCTCTACGCGCGCGGGGCGGTGGCGGCAGAGGTCGACGGCCGCGCCTGGCTCGCGGCAATGCTCGATGTCGAGAAGGCGCTCGCAAAGGCCTGCGCCGCCGAGGGCCTGATCGATGCCGCGTCGGCGACCGCGATCGCACACGCATGCCGCGTCGAGCGCTTCGACCTCTCCGCGATCGCGGCCGCCACCGCAGAGTCCGCGACGCCGGTGATCGCGATCGTCGCCGCGCTGCGGGACGCGGTCGGTGAGCAGATCGCACCGCAGGTGCACCTCGGGGCGACCAGCCAGGACATCATCGACACCGCCGCGATGCTCGTCGCGCGGCGGGCGCTCGAGCCGCTGCTGGCGGACACCGCCGTCGCCGCGTCGGCGGCGGCGGCGCTCGCGCAGACTCACAGGGCAACCCGGATGGCGGGCCGCACATTGCTTCAGCAGGCCCACGCCAGCACCTTTGGACTGCGCGCGGCCGGCTGGTACGCGGGGCTGGCGGAGGCTTGCGCAGGCCTGCGCGAGGTTGCCCACGAGCGCCTGGCCGTGCAGATGGGCGGGCCGGTCGGCACGCGGGCGCCTCAGATCGGGGCTCGCGTCGCGGCGGAGCTCGCCCTCGCCGAGCCCGCCCTGGCGTGGGGGGCGATCCGGGTGCGACCCGCGCAGCTGGCCGGCGCGCTGGGTGTGCTCGCGGGCGTGTTCGCCAAGATCGCAGCCGACGTCGTGCTGTTCTCACAGACCGAGGTCGGGGAGGTCCGCGAGGGCGGCGGGCCGGGACGTGGCGGCTCTTCGGCGATGGCGCACAAGCGCAACCCGGTCGCCTCTGTCAGCGTGATCGCCTGCACCGCTCGCGTTCCCGGGCTTGTGGCGACGATGCTCGCAGTGATGCGCCAGGAGCACGAGCGCGCTGCCGGCGCCTGGCAGGCGGAGTGGGGGACGCTCAGCGACCTGCTGGCGCTCGTTGGCTCGGCGGCGGCCTGGTCGGCCGACCTGCTCGCCAACGTCGAGGTCGACGTGGAGCGGATGCGCGAGAACGCGGCTGGGCTCGAGGGCGACCTCGACGCGGTCGACGCGCTGATCGATCGCGCGCTGGCGGTGAGCGCCGAGTGAGCGCTGCGGAGCTGCATTACGAACAGAGCGGTCCGCTCGACGGTCCTGTGCTTCTGCTCGGAAGCTCGCTGGGAACGACGGCGGACATGTGGACACCTGCGTTGCCGGCGCTCGAGCGCCGCCGCCGCGTGATCCGTTTCGACCATCGCGGGCACGGTCGCTCCCCCGTGCCGCAGGGCCCATACGGGATCGCCGATCTCGGCGGCGACGTACTCGCGCTGCTCGACCGGCTCGGGCTCGAGCGGGTGTCCTATGCCGGCGTGTCGCTCGCGGGCATGGTCGGCCTGTGGCTCGCCGCGCGTGCCCCGGAGCGAATTGTGCGCCTCGTGTGCATCTGCAGCTCGGCGCATCTGCCGCCCGCGCGGGCATGGGCGGACCGCGCCGGCGCGGTAACGGCGGCCGGCAGTGTCGCCGTCGTCGCCGACGCCGTCCTCGGGCGCTGGTTCACCCCCGCCTATGCCGAGTCGCACCCGCAGGTGCTCGAGTGGGTTGGTGCGATGCTGCGGGGCACGCCGGCGCAGGGATACGCGGGATGCTGCGCAGCGATCGAGCGCCTCGATCTGCGGCGGGATCTCGCGTCGATCGCCGCTCCCACGCTCGCCGTCGGTGCGGCCGGGGATTACGCGATACCGCCGGAGCACTCGCGAGCGATTGCGGCGGCGGTCCCCGGAGCTCGCTTGGAGGTGCTCGCGCACGGCGCGCATCTCGCGGCGGTCGAGTGCGCCGACGAGGTCGCGGAGCTGATCGAACGTCACTTGGAGGAGGATGAGCGGTGAACGACTCGCTTTACGACGACGGCATGCAGGTGCGCCGCGAGGTGCTCGGCGATGAGCACGTCGATCGCGCGATCGAGCGCACGACGGAATTCACGGCGCCGTTTCAGGACTTCATCACGCGCTACGCATGGGGCGCGGTGTGGGGCCGCGAGGGCTTGGACCGCCGCACCCGCAGCGCTGTCACGCTCGCGGTGCTGACCGCCCTCGGGCGTGAGCACGAGCTCGCCATGCACGTCCGCGCCGCGCTTCGCAACGGGCTGGACGCCGCCGAGATCGGCGAGGTCCTGCTGCACACCTCGGTCTATGCCGGCGTGCCGGCGGCGAACCGGGCGTTTGCGATCGCCGAGGAGGTTCTCGGCGAGGAGCGAGGGCATTGAGCGAGACAGTGGCTCCGGTCGGGCACTTCGTGCAGTCGCTCTCGCGCGGACTGGCTGTGATCCGCGCGCTCAATTCTCCCGACCCGATGACGCTCAGCGATGTCGCGCGGGCGAGCAACCTGACGCGCGCCTCGGCGCGGCGCTTCGTGCTGACGCTCGAGGAGCTGGGGTACGTGCAGCAATCCGGCGGCCGCTTTGCGCTCACCCCGCGCGTGCTCGAGCTGGGCTTCGCCTACCTCTCGGCACTCGGCTTGCCGGAGGTTGCCGCGCCCCACCTGGAGCGGCTGGTTGAAGCGGTGCGAGAGTCCTCGTCGGTCTCGGTCTTGGATGGCGAGTCGGTCGTCTACGTTGCCCGTGTGCCGACCCGACGGATCATGAACGTGGTGATCAACGTCGGCACGCGCTTTCCGGCCTACGCCACCTCGATGGGACGCGTGCTGCTGGCGGGACTCGAGCGCGAGGAATGCGCGGAGTTGCTCAACCAGATCGAGCTTGTACCGCTCGCCCATGAGACGATCACCACGCGCCCACAGCTCGAGGCGGAGCTGGAGCTGGTGCGGCGCGCCGGCTACGCGATCGTGGACCAGGAGCTCGAGTCCGGCCTGCGTTCGGTCGCCGCGCCGATCCGCGGTCGCGACGACCGGGTGATCGCGGCGATCAACCTGGCCGTGCCCGCGGCCCGCGTGAGCGTCGATGAGATCAGGCGGGCGCTGGTCGGCCCGCTCTTGGAGACCGCCGCGGCGATCGAGCGCGACCTCGGTGCCGGCGGCGCCTCGACGAGCGCCACCGCGTCCGTGCGCTGATCGCATCTCACAGTCCTTCCACAACGCGTCGGCGAGCCCCGCTGGGGCCACGCGGGAGCTACTCGCGGCTTGACGGAGCGGGCGTGCTCGCGTCCGCGCGGCGGGCCGCTCGCCGTCGACCGGCCTGCAGCCGGCTCGGCGGTGTGTGCGCAATCCGGCGATGCTTGGGGACCCACTCGCGCAGGATCGTGCCGAGCACCCGCCAGCCGTCGTCGAAGGTGCGCAGGTTGCTGCGGCCGTGGATGCGCGCGAGTTCGAAGCTCGCGACCTCGGCAACGCGCAAGCCCGACTTGGCGGCGCGCAGGTTGAGCAGCGTCTCGACCTCGAAGCCGTCGATGTCGACGTTGAGCGCCGGCAGGCAGGCGTGCCAGAAGGCGTTGTAGCCGTAGCAGAGATCGGTGTAGTGCGTGCCGTGGAGCACGTTCGCGAGGTGCGTGAGGCCGCGATTTCCGAGGTTTCGCAGCAGCGTCATGTCGTGGCTGCCACCGCCCTGGATCGCGCGCGTGCCCTTGGCGAAGTCGGCTCCGGCCAGCAGGGCACCGACGAACGCCGGGATCTCCTTGGGGTCGGCCGAGCCGTCGGCGTCGAGCGTCACGATGATGTCGCCGCGACACGCGGCGAAGCCGCATGCGAGCGCGTTGCCCTTACCGGTGCGGTCCTGGTGGATTACACGGACATCCGGGCGCAGCGTGCGTGCCACGACCTCGGTGTCGTCGGTGGAGGTACCTGGCACGAGGATGACCTCGAAGACGTTGTCGGGCAGGTTGGCGAGCACGTGGCGAAGATTCAGCGCCTCGTTGAGGGCAGGAATGACGACGCTGACGCGGACCGAGGTGATGTCGCCTCGTCGCCCGCGAGCGCCACGTCCGCCGCGGCGTTCGCTGCTCTCGTCGGCCGCCGGCGCCGCGCCTGACCCGTTGCGCTCGATTACACCGAGTCCGTTGCCGTTAGAGCCGTTGGAACCGTTGGCGTGGGAGCCGTTGGAACCGTTGCCGTTAGAGCCGTTGGTACCGTTGCTGTGAGAGCCGTTGGAACCGTTGGCGTGAGAGCCGTTGCGCTGGTCTGGCGACAAGGAACTCGAACCGTTGCGCTCGGCTGGAGCGGAAGCTTCTGAGCCGGCGACGGCGTGCCTGGTTGCCGTGAGGATCGCTTCTTGGACGGCTTCGCTGAGATCGCTGTTGGCGCCGGACGACGCTGTTTGCGTAGGCAGGGGCTTCATTCTGATTCTCTCGACCATAAGCGGCCGTTTGATGACGACATTTGCGCCGGGTGGACGAATGGCCTGCCACGTGCAAGATGTTGCTCGCCCTCTCGCCAGAATCGGCCGATAAGGGCCATATGCAGACGCCAACCAGCACAGTTGCCCCGGATGTCCTAGTACGCGAGGAGTTCCCCACGAGTCGCGCGCGAATCGGTGACATCGTCGTCGCCCTCGGTTTCAGCGACCGCGAGACGGTCGAATCGGCCGCGCGCGCGGCGCGCGAGATCGGCGAGCAGATCGGCCAGGTCCTGCTCGAGCGCGGCGCGATAACGACGGACCAGTTCGCGACCGCGATGGCGCGGCGGTTCGGTCTCGAGCACCGCCGCCTCGACGAGATCAACCTGGACGCCGGCGCGGCGCAGCTGGTTTCGTTCACGGCAGCGCGCAGGATGCGCGCGGTGCCGATCGGCATCGAGAACGAGCACACGCTGGTCGTGGCCGTCGCCAGCCCGGACAACTACCTCGTGCTGGAGGACATGTCCATGTTCACCGGCATGCAGGTCAAGCAGGTGGTCGTATCCCAGGAGGATCTGGAGGCGCTGCTCAAGCGGATGAGCGTGCTCGACGGCGAAATGTTCGAGGACGTGGCGAGCACCGAGCCCCGGCCGCTCGATGAGGAGCAGTTCGAGAGCCCCGATGACGCGCCGACGATCAAACTTGTGCGCGCGATCATCTCCGAGGCGGTCGACCGCGGCGTCTCAGACGTCCACTTCGCTCCCGAGGACGGCACGCTCACCGTGCGTTTCCGCATCGACGGCGTGATGGTCGAGTCGGCCCGCGTCCCCCGCAGCCAGGCCGCGGCTGTCATCTCGCGCATCAAGATCCTCGCCGATCTCGACATCTCCGAGAAGCGCCTGCCGCAGGACGGGCGGATCGGCATCGTCATCGACGGCCGCCGCATCGACATCCGCGTGGCCGTGATGCCGCTCGTCGACGGCGAGTCGGCTGTGCTGCGGATCCTCGACGCCGGCCGCACGCCGCTGTCGCTGGACGACCTCGGGATGAGCGAGGCAGACCTGGGCCGGTTGTCGCAATCGCTGCATCGCACGCAGGGTGGAGTTCTCGCGACCGGCCCTACAGGGTCGGGCAAGACGACCTCCATGTACGCGATGATCGAGATGGTCCGCTCGCCCGAGAAGACGCTGACGACGATCGAGGATCCTGTCGAATACCGCCTCGCCGGCGTCAATCAGATCCAGGTCTCCGAGCGCAGCGGGCTGACGTTCGAGACCGGCCTGCGCGCGATCGTGCGCGCCGACCCGGACGTCATCATGGTCGGCGAGATCCGTGACCGCGAGAGCGCCCATATCGCCATCGAGGCGGCGCTGACAGGGCACCTCGTGCTCTCGACGCTGCATACCAACGACGCGCCGAGCGCGCCGATGCGCCTTGTCGATATGGGCATCGAGCCCTATATGGTCGCCGCGTCGCTGAACTGCGTGATCGCCCAGCGCCTGGCGCGGCGAGTGTGCCCGAGCTGCCGGCGCAGTGTCCGCGTTGCGGGTGAGCTTGTCGGACTCGACGGGGGGCAGGTCGACGTGTTCGAGGCGGTCGGATGTTCGCGCTGCCGCCAGACCGGCTACCGCGGCCGGGCGGGTCTCTACGAGGTGATGATCGTCAGCGACGAGATCCGCGCCCTGATCGTCAGCAGGGCGGCTGCGCAGGACATCCGCCGCCTCGCGATCGAGCAGGGAATGCATACGCTGCGCGACGATGGGCTCGCCAAGGTCCGCGCCGGCGAGACGACCGTCCTCGAGATCGAGCGCGTACTCGGCTGAACGAGAGTGAGGCCGCCCGCTCGGCCGCTGGCCGGCGGCGGGCGATCCGCGCGCCGGGGCTCAACCGATCGCGGCAGCCATTCGCGTGATCGCTTCGCTGAGGATCTCAGGCGAGGTTGCGAAGTTGAGGCGGGCGTGGCCGTCGCCGCCGCTGCCAAAGCGTGGGCCGGAGCTCAGCGCGACACGGCCGCGCTCGAGGAACACCGCAGCGGGGTCGCTGCCGAGCCCCAGTTCCCGGCAGTCGAGCCACGCGAGGTAGGTTCCCCGCGGCTGGCGGTAGCGGATCGCGGGCAGGTGCTCGGCGAGCAGCTCGCCGAGCAGCAAGCGGTTGGCATCCAATCCGAGCAGCAGGCGCTGAAGCCAGCCGCGGCCGCCGCGAAGCGCGGCGACGTGGGCGATCACGCCGAGGTGGCTCGGCCCGTGGCGCCCCTCCTGCGGCATGCTTGACAGCTCCGCCACCGACTCCGCGCCGGCCACGGCGAGCGCCGCCTTGATGCCCGCCAGATTCCAGGCCTTGGACGCGGAGACCACAGCGAAGGCTCGCTCGGATCCCGGCAGCGACAGATACGGCAGATGCTCGCTCCCCGCCGCGACGATCGGCGCGTGGATCTCGTCCGCCACGACGCGCACACCGTGCTGCGCGGCGAGCGCGGCGACCGTCGCGAGATCCTCGCGCGAATGCACGGTGCCGGTGGGGTTGTGTGGGCTGCAGAGCAGGAACGCGGCGCGCCGTCCGTCCTTCGTCGCTGAGCTGAATGCCAGATCGAGGGTGTCGGGGTCGATGCGGTGCTCGGCGCTCAGCGGCGCTTCGATCACGCGCCGCTCGATGCGCTCCACGAAGCTGTAGAACGGCGTGTACACGGGCGAGTTGACGACAACAGCGTCGCCGCGCCCCGTCACCAGCTCGAGCATCTCGACGATCCCTCCCATCACATCGGCGACGGTGGTGCTTGCCGCGACGTCGAGTTCCCAACCCCAGCGTTCGCGCGCGAACTCGGCGTAGGCCTCGGCATAAGCCGTTCCCGCCGGATATCCGCTGTCGCCGATGGCGATCGCGTCCTCGATGGCGCCGACGACCGACTCGGCGAGCGGCACATCCATCTCCGCGACCCACAGCGGCAGTACGTCGGGATCGAAGTGCCGCCACTTGGCGCTCGTGCGCCGGCGGAGCTCCTCCAGTGACAGGACGCGCAGCGGGTTGGTCACGTCGGGGACGCTACATCGTCGCGTCCGCGCTCCTGGCGCTGATCGGGCCGGCCGCGCTCAGACGAGGGGGCGCGCTGGATCGCCGGCCCGCGCGCCGAGCGCTACGTCCAGTGGCGCCAGCTCGTTCGTTCGCGCGACCTCCGCATAGAACGTGGCGCTGCGCTTGAGGCGCCGGCGCTGGGTGTCGTAGTCCACGAACAGCAGGCCGAAGCGCTTCTGGTAGCCCCAGGCCCACTCGAAGTTGTCGTGCAGGGACCAGTAGAAGTAGCCGGCGAGCGGCACCCCGTCGCGGATTGCGCGCCAGGCCGCCTCGAGGTGCCCGTGGATGAACTCGACACGTTCGACGTCGTCGATCACGTCGTCGGGGTTGACGTAGTCCTCCGCGGCGCAGCCGTTCTCGGTGATGTACAGCGGCAGCCCGGGCGAGGTCTCGCCCGCCAGCGTCACCAGCGTGTCGTAGAGGCCGCCGGGCTCGATCAGCCAGCCCATTGAGGTCAGCGGCAGGTGGGCCGGCTTGTAGGCGATCACACCCGGTCTTCCGGTGATCGCCGACTCCTCTCTGTGCAGCGCCTCCGAGTCACCGAGCTTCACGTAGTGGGGCGAGTAGTAGTTGACGCCGAGGAAGTCGGTCGGGGCGCCGATCAGCTCCATGTCGCCGTCGAGAATCAGCGACGGCGGCGGCAGCAGGTGTTCACGCGCTCTCGCGGGATAGCGACCATGGAGCACCGGGTCGATCCAGATCCGGTTCTGTTCGGCGTCGGTGATTGCCGCAGCGTCCTGCGCGTCGGAGTTGGCGGCTCGAATCGGGTGGATGTCGAGCGTGATCCCCACGCGGGCGTCGGGCAGCACGCTGCGCAGCCGTTGCAACGCCAGCCCGTGCGCCAGCATCAGGTGATGGGTCGTGGCGGCGGCGAGGGCGTCGTCGCGGTGCCCGGGCGCGTGTACGCCGCTTCGATGCCCCTGGTTGGCGACGACCTGGGGCTCGTTGATGGTGATCCACATGCCGCCGGCGTCGCCGATCGCGGCGGCCACGATCTCGGCGTAGTCGGCGAAGCGCTCAGCGCTGTCGCGGTTGGCCCAGCCACCAGCGTCCTCCAGCGCCTGCGGCAGATCCCAGTGATAGAGGGTGATCGCCGGTTCGATGCTGCGCGCGCGCAGGCCGTCCACGAGCGAGCGGTAGAAGTCCAGGCCAGGCTGGTTGATCGCGCCGCTCCCGGCGGGCTGTACGCGCGACCACGAGACGGAGAAGCGAAACGAGCCGAGGCCGAGGCCGGCCATCAGGTCGAGGTCGTGCTCGAAGCGACGGTAGAAGTCGCATGCGACATCGCCGGTGTCGCCCCCGCGCACCTTTCCCGGTGTGTGGCTGAAGGTGTCCCACACCGACGGAGCGCGCCCGTCGGCATCCACCGCGCCCTCGATCTGGTAGGCGGAGCTCGCCGCGCCCCAGAGAAATCCGTGTGGGAACGCCAGCGGGGACTGGAACGGTCCGTTTCCTTGGTTCATGGCCATCCGATCCTTGTAGCTCTTGGCGTTGGCGTATTTGGAACGGCGCCGCCGCCCCGCTCTCCGGGAGTGGAGAGCGGGGAGCGGGGCTTTGGCACCGGTTGATCTAGGAGACCGGCTTCAGGTGCAACACGATGACCTCATTGGTCGGCGTGTTGGGGCTTCCGGACTCGTACTGGTTGCTCGCCGACGGCCAGCCGGTGAAGTGCGCCGTGCTGTACTCGTCAAATGACGCGCCGTACACGGTCGGGATGACCGGCAGGTTCTTCGCGACATAGGTCTCGAGCGGTGTCAGGTACTTCAGCTGCTGCGCATTCGTTGTCGCGCCGGCCAGCGCCGTCAGGTCCTTGTCGAGGGCGGGGTCGTTGAGGCCCTCGAAATCGCCGCTCGCGTTGGTTGGCGTGTTCAGGGAGCTGTCGAGCCAGCCGTCGTAGACCCCGTAGGGCAGGATGGCGGTGTTTGACCAGTGGCTGGTCGCCGAGCCGAACTTGCCGTCGGCCAGGTCGGCGTACCAGGCATTGTCCGACAGCCCGGAGAACTGCGCGTCGATATGGGCCGCCTTGAGCTCGCGGGCCATGAGCGTGTCGTCGAGCGCGTAGTCCGAGTAGTTCGACGGGTCCGTGATCGTGATGTCGACGGCCTTGCCCTTGAGCGCGTAGTAGCCGCCCTTGAGCGTATAGCCGGCCTTCGCCAGCACCGCATCAGCCGCCTTGACATTGGCCTTTGGTGAGAGCGCGTCGCCCTTGACGGCGGGCGCCTCCAGGGCTGCGAAGTTCGGCAGCACGATGCCGCTGGCGTTCGTCGCCACCGGCTCGAGGCCGGCCTCGCCCTGGCTGCTGATCGCGGTGCGGTCGATCGCGAGGCTGACCGCCTGACGGACCGCCAGCTGGTTCATCGGCCACTGGCGCAGGTTCGGCTCCAGGGTGTTCGTCTGGACCGGCGCAAACCACACGTGATGGGTTGAGGGGGCCTGGTTGACGAAACCGCCGTTGAGCCCGTTGATGAAGTTGCCGGCCCAGTCGAGGCCGTTGGACTCGAGTGCGGATAGCACCGTCGAGGTGTCGGCGAGCAGCGGGAAATCAACCTGCGTCACCGCCGGAGCGCCGCCGCCGATGTTGAACGGACCGCCCCAGTAGTTCTGGTTGGCGGTCAGCACGACGCCCGTGCCGGCGCTGAACTGGCCCAGCACATAGGGGCCCGAGCCGACCGGGTCGGTGTCGGTGAACGCCGAGGGATCGCCGCTCAGCTTGCCCCAGATCGATTCCGGCACGATGTACACCGAGCCCACGTACTGGAGGTTCGTGTACTGCGAGGACTTGAATGTGACGGTCACCTGGTTTCCGGACACGGTCGCGCCGGTGATCGGCACGCCGTTGGTGTTGAGGTCCGGCCACTGGACCAGCAGGTTGTAGGTGAACGCCACGTCGGCCGGCGTCAGCGCCGAGCCGTCGCTCCACTTCACGCCGGAGCGAACCGTGAAGGTGATCGAGGTGCCGCCCGCTCCCCACTTGTAGCCGCTCGCGAGGAAGTCATACGGTGCCTGCAACGGCTTGGCGATGTCGAACTGCAGCATCGACTCGTAGATCAGCGAGGTGGCGCCGACCGTGTTCGCCGCTGAGGTCGACACGAACGGGTTGAAGTTGTCCGTCAGCGTCGTCTCCTGGCTCGACTCCATCGTCAGCGGCGTCGCCGACGCGGCCCGGGCCGGGGCGGCGCTTGATGCGCTGGGCAGCGCGAACGCGACCATGAGTGCCGCTGTGGCGGCGATCGTGACCGCGGCGGAGGCGAACAGCCTCCGCTTGTTAAGTGTTTTCGGTTCCATTACGTGATGTACCTTTCGTTGGTGCAGGACGAAGTTCGATGCGAATGGGCGCGTGTGTGGCACGCGCCCTGGTTGTCAGCGCCTGGCGCGGCGAGTCAGCTCGTTGCGCCAGGCTGCTGGCAATCCGAGTCAGGTCTTCATTGGCGGACTCCTCTCCTCGCCTGTCTCGGAAACCAGGTCGGGCGCCGCGACGTCGAGCCGCCAGCAGGCGGCCGCACGCTGCGAGTTGATCCGCCGCAGCGGCGGGGACTCGGCGCGGCAGCGCTCAACGGCAAACGGGCAGCGCGGCGCAAAGCGGCAGCCGACGGTGTTCGCAAGCGCGCTCCCGGCACGGCGCACCTCGCCGCGCGCGACCTCGACCTCGATCGGGTTCCCCAGCCGGTCGGGATCCGGTGCGGCGGCCAGCAGCAGCTGCGTGTAGGGGTGCGCCGGACGCTGTGTCAAATCCTCGGAGGGCCCGCGTTCGACGATCTCGCCCGCGTACATCACGAGCGTGTCGTCGGCGAAGTAGCGCGCGGAGGCGATGTCGTGGGTGACGTAGAGGACAGCGAGCTCGAACTGCGAGCGCAACTCGTCGATCAGGTCCAGGACCTCCAGGCGGATCGACACGTCGAGCATCGAGACCGGTTCGTCGGCCAGCAGCACACGCGGCCGCGCGGCGAGCGCGCGTGCGATCGCGACTCGCTGGCGCTGGCCGCCTGAGAGCTCGTGGGGATACTTGGCGAGGAACTGCTCGGGCGGCGTCAGGCGGACCCGTTCGAGCAGTCGCTCGAGCTCGACCGCGACCGCCTCCTTGCCCTTGGCGCGCTGGTGCAGCCGCACCGGCCGGCGCAACGTGTAGCGAACCGTGTGGACCGAGTTCAGCGACGCGAACGGATCCTGGAAGACCATCTGGACATCTCCCTTGTACGCGCGAAACGTGCCGTGCGTCCAGGGGCGGATCTCGGCCCCGTCGAGCAGGATCTGGCCGCGTGTCGGTCGTTCCTGACCGGCAAGCATCCGTGCGACGGTCGACTTGCCGGAGCCGCTCTCGCCGACGAGCGCCACGACGGCGCTACGGTAGAGGCCGAAGGAGACCTCACGCGCCGCCGAGAGCACGTTGCCGTGGCGTCCACGCGAGAGCCTGAACTCCTTCGACAGCGCATGCGCCTCGAGTACCAGCGGGCCGCGCTCGGCCGCAGCCGGGAGGACGTCGGTCACTGTCGCTGACGCGCTCACGAGGAGCCTCCCAGTGGTGGGGCGGCCGCGCCGCTGGACGCTCGCCGGTGTGGACTGGGGGCTGCGGCATGCGAGGCTGCGAACGGGCAGGCGCAGAAGTGTCCATCGGCCGATCCCGTGACGGGCAGGACGCGCATGTCGACGCTTCGGCACGGCTCGGCCGCGTAGCGGCAGCGCGGGATGAACGGGCAGCCGGGAGGCAGCGAACGCAGATCCGGAGGCGAACCCGGGATCCCGGCCAGCGTCCTGCGCGCGCCGTGAACGCTGGGAAAGGATTCGAGCAGCCCGCGTGTGTAGGGGTGCGCCGGGTGATTGTGGATCTGCTCGGCCGTGCCGACCTCGAGCAGCCGGCCCGCGTACATGATCGCGATCCGGTCGGCGATCTCGAGCAGCAGTGAGAGGTCGTGCGTGATGAACAGGACCGCGAAGTGCAGCCGCTGCTGCAGCTCGACGATCTGCGCGAGGATCTCGCGCTGGACGACCACGTCGAGCGCGGTCGTCGGCTCGTCCATGATCACGACCTCCGGGTCCACGGCCAGCGCCATCGCGATCATGACCCGCTGGCGCATGCCGCCCGACAGCTCGTGCGGATAGCTGCGCAGCCGCTCGCGCGGGATGCCGACGAGGTCGAGCAGCATTGCCAGGCGCTCCCGCTTCTCTTCGCGCCTCAGATCGAGGTGCGCGTCGAGGACGTCCCCGAGCTGGTCGCGGATCCGCAGCACGGGGTTGAGCGCGTTCATGGCGCTCTGGAAGACGATCGAGATCTCGCGCCAGCGGAGCTTGCGCAGATCGCGGGAGCTCTCCTCGAGGATCTCCACGCCGCCTTTCGCGACGCGACTGCCCCGGTAGATCACGCTGCCGCCTGTGATCACGGCCGGTGGGCGCAACAGCCTGCACGCGCCGAGCGCCAGGGTCGACTTGCCCGAGCCGCTCTCGCCGGCGAGGCCGACGGTCTCGCCCGGCGCGAGTGCAAGGTCGACGTGGTCAACGGCCTTGACGTCGGCCGCGCCGGCCCTGTAGACGATCGACAGGTCGCGGATCTCGAGCACCGGTGGGCGCTCGCCCGCGTCGTGCCCGGGCGGTGGCGAGCCGTTCTTGGCGGCGCTGCCGGCCGGGATCATTGCAGCGGCTCCACGCGCTCGACCGGAGTCGGATCGGTCGGCCGCCAGGCACGCCGGCCGCCCCTACGGCGCCCGCTCGCGCCGCGCAGGCGCGGGTTGCCGAGCTCGTCCAGGCCGAAGTTCAGCAGCACGAGGCTCGTCCCCAGCAGCGCGGCGGCCACTCCCGGCGGAACGTACCACCACCAGTCGCCGATGCTGAACGCGTTTGCGAGCTGTGCCCAATACAGCATGACTCCGAGGTTCCAGGTGGAGAAGTTGGCGACGCCGATGAAGGCGAGCGCGACCGAGGTGAGAATGGCGTAGAGGAACGTCCCGACGAAGTTCGCCGCGATCAGGCTGACCTCGTTCGGCAGGATCTCGAACACGACGATCCGCCACGTCCGCTCGCCGGTCTCGCGCGCCGCTGCGATGAAGTCTCGACTTCGCAGCGTGAGCGTTTGGGCACGGATCACGCGCGCGCCCCAAGACCAGCCGAGCGCGCTGAGCACGATCGCCGTCGGAAGATCGCCGCTGTTCGGCAGGTACCCGAGCAGGACGATCAGCAGTGGCAGCGCCGGTAGCACGACAAACACGTTCATCAGCAGTGACAGGCCTTCGTCGGCGACCCCGCCGAGGAAGCCGGCCGTGACGCCGGTCGCCACCGACAGGACGGTCGCGATCGTTGCCGTCAGCACCCCGAGCAGAATCGAGGAGCGAAGGCCGACGAGCAGTTGGGAGAGGATGTCCTGACCGGTCGAGGTCGTCCCGAGCAGGTGAGCGGCGCTCGGGCCGGCCGCCGCGAGGGCATTGGTGGTCGCGCTCGGGTCATAGGGCGCGATGGCCGGCCCGATGATCGCGATCAGCAGGAACACGCCAAGCATCCCGCCGCCAACCTTTGCCTTGGCCGGCATCGACCGCAGGAACTGGCCGCGCCGCGGGACGACCGCTGCGCTGGGTTGTGGGGAGGCGACGGCGACGGCCATCAGAAGGCCGCCCTTCTACGAGTCCGCGGGTCGGCGATCACGTAGATCACGTCGGCGAGCAGGCAGGCCAGCAGCACCGTGGCGGAGATGGCGAGGAAGATTCCCTGCATCACCGGGAAGTCATCCTGACCGACCGCGTTGTAGAGCAGGTAGCCGATCCCCGGGTAGGAGAAGACGATCTCCATCACGAGCGCGCCGGCGACGACGAAGCCGATCGCCAGCGCGAAGCCCGCGATGTTAGGCAGGATCGCGTTGCGTGCCGCGTAGGTGAACATGATGCGGCGCGTTGAGAGGCCCTTCGCTTCCGCCGCGAGCACGTAGTCCTCGCCGATCGTCGTGATCATCACGTTGCGCATCTGCAGCATCCAGCCCGCCATCGACGTGACGATGATCGTCGCCGCCGGCAGGATGCCGTGGCTGATCACGCTGCCGATGAACGCGCCGTTGAACCCGGTGGGCACGCCCAGCGTCGCGCCGCCGTAGCCGGGGAGCAGGTGCCAGTCATTGGCGAACAACTGGATCGCGATCAGGGCGAGGAAGAAGTAGGGCGTGGCCTGCAGGAATGTGAAGGCCGGGAGAAGTTGGTCGAAGCGCCCTCCGCGCCGCCAGCCCGCGAGGATCCCGAGCAGCGTCCCGAGCAGGAAGCTGATGATCGTCGCGGTGCCGACCAGTGCGAGCGTCCAGGGCAGCGCGGTCTTCAGCACGCTGACGACGGACGACGGATAGGCCGCGGTCGATACGCCGAGGTTGCCGTGGATCAGGTGGTCGAGGTAAATGCCGTACTGGTGCAGCAGGCTGCCGTGATGGCCGATCCCGAACTGAATGTCGAGGGCCTTGACGG
>Ga0302319_10000831_pt1 | contig 69271 bp, 65 predicted proteins | sample Bog_T0_2_FD_203319 | JGI IMG/M metagenome (GOLD analysis project Ga0302319, IMG submission 203319) | Peat permafrost microbial communities from Stordalen Mire near Abisko, Sweden - Bog_T0_2 | ecosystem: Environmental > Terrestrial > Soil > Wetlands > Peat | place: Sweden: Abisko, Stordalen Mire...
AAGAGCGCGAACAGGAGCACCGCGGTGAAGTGAGAGGGATGGAGCACTAGGACTTCCTCCCGGTGCGGAGATTGTGGGCGTCGACGGCGGCGATGATGTTGAGCAGGCCGGCGACGACGATGAAGCGTGTGCCGTAGTCGCCGGTGGTCACGGTGATCTGGTCCGCGCCCCAGCCGGCCGCGCGGCTCACCACATAAAGCAGACCATTGCCCAGGTCGCCGGCCAGGCCCAGCATCTCCAGAATGTCGTGCGCACCTGCGTAGAGCTTGCCCTGCATGGCGATGCCTATTGAAAACATGGCCAGAATCGAGACCGAAAGCAGCGCGCCGCGGCCCCACTTGCGCTGCAGAAAATGCCCCGCGCCCGGCACCAGCCAACCTGCAATCAGCGGTAGATAAATAAACCCGCCCGCCGCCGTTTTCTTGTCCTGGGGATTTGCCATTCCTTCTTGACTATACCGTATTGGGGCAGGGATCAGGGATCAGGGAACAGGGAACAGAGCAGCGGCAGTCAAGAGACCAAAGTGCATGAACCTGGCATCGAACCTCGCGCACAATTTGCAGGACAGCTTTTTTCGGGAAATGAATATCAAGCTTGTTTCGGCGGCCGTTGTTGCATGGGCGAAAGGGCGGCTGTACAGAGGTATTATCCCTCAGGGGCTAAAGCCCACGTCAATTTTGTGGCGTTTGCGGCACGACTGAAGTCATGCCCTGACACAAAACATTCAATCCTTCGCTTGTGCCTGAGGAAGGTTGATATTCATATTCCGGAAATCGCTGATCCGGAGTGTGCTGTGGATCGCTGGGAAGCTCCGCCTATTCCCTATCCCCTATTCCCTGCATTTAGATTCTAACCAACTCCCGCTGCATGGCCCCCGTCACCCACGCCTTGCCCGGAGCCGTGAGCATGTCGATCTCGCTGCGGATGCCGAACTCGGGGAGATAAATGCCGGGCTCGACGGAGAAGCAGGTGTGGGGCAGGATGCGGCGCTCGTCGTGGGTCTCGAGGTTGTCAAGGTGGGCGCCGGGGCCGTGGATCTCCTGGGTGATGTTGTGGCCGGTGCGGTGGGTGAAGTACTCGCCGAATCCGGCGTCGCGGATGACGGCGCGGGCGGCATCGTCTCCCTCGAAGCCGCGGATGGTGCGGCCGGATTCAAAGGCCTGGGCGATCACGGCGATGGCGGCGTCGCGGGCGTCGCGCACGGTCTCGAAGACGTGCTGCTCGCGGTCGCTGGGCTCGCGGCCGACGACGCCGGTCCAGGTGATGTCGTAGTAGACGCTGGCGGGGCGGTCGATGCGGCCCCAGATGTCGATGAGCACAAAGTCGTCTTCGCGGATGGGCGCCGAGTGCTCCGACGTGGGCTCATAGTGGGAGTCGGAGCTGTTGGCGTTGGCGCTGACGTTGGGGCCGTTTTCCCAGACGAGGTTTTCGCGGCGCATGGCTTCAGAGAGCCACTGGACCATTTCGAATTCCGTCAGCGTGCCGACGCCGCCCTGATGGGGACGGAGACGGCGGCCCATCTCCCGCCACGCCTCGGCCAGGAGGCGATCGATGGCGACCTGCGCCACGCTGTGGGAGAGGATCTGTTCCTCGTCGAGAACTGCTTCGAACAGACTCACCAGGTCGGCCGAGCTCACGATCTGCTTGCCCAGCCCGCGCAGAAACTCCACCGTCCCGGCGTCGACCATGGAGACATACATGATGTCGTTGTTGGGCGAGTACTGCATGGCGATGCGGCGGGCGTCGAAGAGCACGGCTTCAAGGCCGGAGTGCAGTTCAAGCCAACTGGAGTACTGGCCCTTGGCGCCAGGCAGGGAGTCGAGCCGGCCCTGCTCGATGCGATGGACGAGCTTGCGCGGGTCGCCGGTGGCGGGGATGTAGTAGTACCAGCGGCGCGTGATGTGGGCCTTGGGATCGAGGCCGAGGATGTGCGCGGCGATGGGATCGCGATGGTGGTGGTCGTAGAAGAGCCAGCCGTCGAGGCCGGCCTGGGTGAGTGCGGCCTGGATCGCGTCGAGGTTCATAGGGGAGATGATAGCGCGGCGGGGATGAGGATGACGGCGCTGTGTGCGATTTTTGAGCGGACGCGGAAGATGCCGGGGCGGGGTTCACAGCGCCGCCTACGGGGCGCAATGCCGGTTGTGGGCGCTTTCTCAGGGTTTCACCCTGGGCTATTTTCACCTGCTCCCTCCGGGAGCAAATTCCGAGGGCGGGGTTTGTGCTTCCCCACCCATCGAGCAAAAGGCGCTCGATGGATGGGGCACGGTGCTAGAGCGCCGCCAGCGCTTCTGCCTGGGTTGCGAAGAGGCCGGCGTACTTGGTGATGCCGACCATGGTGAAGACTTTGGTGAAATGGGCGGAGAGGCCGTAGGCATAGACCTTCTGGCCGGAGTTCGCGGCTTCAATGAGCAGCTGGATCACCAGCGCGATGCCGCTTGAGTTGATGTAATCCACCTTGGTGAAGTCCAGCAGGATCAGCTTGGCGGTGGCCTTGGGCAGCGCCTGATAAGCGCCCAGAACTGCTTCCTTGGAAGTGCTGGCGATGTCTCCCTCGAAGCGCAGGACGGTTACCGGGTGTCCGGCCGGGGAAGTAACTTGGTCAACGTGGGACTTGGTTTCGCTCTGCACGATCGATCGTCTCCGTATTCTGTGCCTGGTTAGTCTGCGTCTTTATCCAGCCTGATCACAAGCCGGACATAACTGCTTCTTCCGTCGGAGCCGGCAACCCACTCGGCTTCGTCGACCAGCGCCTGGATCAGGAACATGCCCATGCCGCGCGGGTCTTCCTCGCCAAGCATCTTGCGGTCGATGTCTGGTTTGGAGGGCTGGGTCTTCATGCCCTTGCCGTCGTCAATCACTTTCACTTCAAGCGAGTCCACGCCGGCCGAGAGAATCACGCCTACCGACAGCTTCTCATTGAGCCGGTTGCCGTGCTCGATGGCGTTGATGCAGGCTTCGGCCACTGCCGTTTTCAGGTCCTCGACCCGGTCGTCGCGGAAGCCCATCAGCTTGGCCACCGAGGCGGCCGTGCTCATGGCTACTTTCTCAAAGCCCATCCGCGAGGGCAGCCGAACCTCGACGTTCGTGGTTTTTCTTTCGCTCATGCCGGCATCTCCGGATCGCTCCCCCACCGGCACAGCGCCAGTGCAGTCATGTCATCGGCCTGCGGGCCGCCTTGCGAGAAATCCTCAAGGGTTGTCCACAATGCATCGAGAATACCATCCGCATTCTGCGATGGGCACATGGAAAATTCGTTCAATAAACGTTCAGGGCCAAACTCCTCATCCCCTCTGAACACTTCGGTGAGCCCGTCGGTATAGAAAAGCAGCCGCGAACCGGGCTTGAATCCATGGCGCTCGATGGAATAACGCATGCCGGGCAGCAGGCCTAGCGGCGTGCCAGCGGCTTCAAACTGGTGCGGCGTGCTGCCGGGCTCAATCAGGAACCCGGGGTTGTGTCCCGCGTTCACCACTTCCAACTCGCCCGTTTCCGGATGCAGGCGGAGGAAGATGGCCGTCACATAACGGCGCCGGGTCTCTTCACCCTCTTGCCAGTGCTGCTGGTTCATGCGGCGGGCGAGCTCGTCGAGCGGCATGCCGGTCACGGCCATGGCGCGGAAGGCCGATCGGAAGCTTGTCGACACAATCGCCGAGGCCAGTCCCTTGCCGGCCACGTCGGCGACCGCGATCAGAAAGCTGCTGTCCGGCAGTTCGACAATGTCCAGGTAGTCGCCGCCTACTTCGTAGCAAGTCACCGAGCGGAAGCCGAGCGAGTAGCCGGCAACCTCCGGCAGCTTCTGCGGCAAGAGCGAGCGCTGAATGCTGCGCGCCGCGTCCATATCCTGCTGCACGCGGGCAAATTCCACGTTGCGCTTGTGATTACGCGCATTTTCAAGAGCCACCGCGGCCTGTAGCGAGAGCCCCTCCAGAAAGTCGGCTTCGTAGAGAGTCAGCTCGCGGCCATCGGGAGGCGCCACCACCAGATCGGTCATGCGCTTGCCGTCACGATCGTTCAAAGGAAAACGGGGCAATCCCTCCGCATCATTCAGGGGTGCGTCGCCGTAAGCGAGGCCAGTGCCCGCAAACGCCGCGCCGGCCATCTCCAGCTCGCGCACCACAATGCGCAGCACCAGCTCCAGCACTTCCTCTTCGCGCGTGGTCGAGTGCACCTGGCGGCTGGCCTCCAGCAGCGCCTGCAGCCGCGCCACCTGCTGCTGCAGGTCGATCGTTTCGCCGTTCCCCGCGAGCTCGACTCCGGTCGCCATCCAGGACCATCCTCCGTGGATTTTCACTCTACCATGCCCGTACTGCCGATGGCGAAAGCGGTGATCTCGCGCCAACAAGCGATTCCGTGCCTGCACGGTTGAAGCGCGAGCCGTCTTCTTTATTCTGTTGCAGCGGCCGACTCACTCGCCGGAATGATGGATACTCGTGGTGTGCTCGTTCAATGGCTCCGCTGCGCGGTTCTGATTTTTCTATCCAGCGGGGGCGTCTGTCTGTCTCAATCGGCGCAGCCTTGGTCCTATGCGGTTGAGGCTGCGGCAAAGGCCGCACCGCAGGCCCGCATCGTGGTCCTCGCCATCGCCTCCGGCCATTTGCTTGCCGCCGTGCACCTCAACCAAGCCGCCCGCACCCTCGCCGCGCCCGGCTCCACGCTCAAGCCGCTGGCGCTTTACTCTCTTGTCGCCTCCGGCCGCTGGGACCCGTCGCGGCGCATTGCCTGCGCCCGCAGCCTGCGTATCGCCGGCCGCTCGCTCAACTGCTCCCACCCGCCTGCCGAACCCATGAACGCCAGACAAGCCCTCGCCTGGTCCTGCAACACCTACTTCGCCACCGTGGCCCGCAGCCTTCAGCCCGGCGAGCTCCGCCGTCTGCTCGCCCCCACCGGCCTGCTCGGCCAGACCGGCTTCGCTCCGGAGGAGGCCAGCGCCGAGTTCCGCGATCCCGAGACGCCCGATGAATCCAGCCTGACCCTGCTCGGCGTGGAGGGCATCCGCGTGACGCCGCTCGAACTGGTCACGGCTTATCGCTGGCTCGCGCTGCAACTCGCCACCCACCCGAACTCTCCGGCAGCCGAAGTCGTATCCGCCGGACTGGCCGACTCGGCCACCTTCGGCATTGCGGGCGCGGCCTCTCGTGGCGGCGTTGCGGTTGCCGGCAAAACCGGTACCGCCAACCTCGGCGCTGGAACGCCGTCGCACGGCTGGTTCGTCGGCCTCGTTCCAGCCGCTCGGCCGACCGAGGTGGTGGCCGTCTATCTACCCGCAGGCCACGGCGCCAATGCCGCCCAGGTTGCAGCGGAACTGCTCGCCCACTCCCCGCTCAGGCAGCCGCGGCCATGAACCGCAATCTGATCGCCGTCCTGCTGGCCATCGTCACGGCGGCGAGGGCCCTGCCACAAACCTCGAAGCCCTCGGCGCATTCTCCCGCAACGTTGCGCATCGGACTGTGGACCCTGAACCACGACAACGATGCCACCGTCTCTTCCGCAGCCGCATCCGTCGCAGCAATCCGCATGTGCGAGACCTGCGCCGCAGCGAGATTGGATCACCAGACGCTCATCCGCGCCGAGAACGCCGCGCTCCTACTCCCCGGCAACAATCAGGCCGCGGCCGTTACGCTCACCGGCGCTGTCATCCTCACCGCTCATGGCCAATCGCTTTCGCTCTCGAACCCGGTGCGCATCTCCGCCCGCAACGGGGCGCTCGTCTTCTCCGTCACACTCCCCGTCGAGACTTACGTGGAGCGCGTCGTAGCCAGCGAGAGCGGCCCAGCCGACACGACCGAATCCCTTAAAGCGCTGGCCATGATCGTCCGCTCCTTCGCTCTGCACCAGGCCCACGGCCACGCCGATTACGACCTGTGCGACTCGACCCATTGCCAGCTCCTGCGCTGGGGTAGCATCTCCAGCCGGCAAGTAGCTGCCCACGCTGCCACGCTCGCCACATCCGGAGAGACGCTCTGGTTCCACGGGCAGCGCGCCGCGGCGTGGTTCCACCAGAACTGTGGCGGCCGCACCGCCTCGCCCTCCGAGGTCTGGATCACCAACGCGCGGGGCAGGGAAGCGGCGAACAAGCCCATGCCCTGGCTCACCTCGCGCATCGACACCTACTGCACCGCCAGCGGCACGCGCGAGTGGTCGGCCAGCCTGTCGCTCAACGACCTGACCGCCGCGCTTGCAGCTGCTGGGCTAGCGCGCCCTGGATGGAAGTCCATCAGTGTCGCCCGGCGCGGCGAGTCGGGGCGCGCCGTCGCGCTGCTAGTTGGAGCTACCGAGATCCCCGCGGAAGACTTCCGCCTAGCCGTAGGCCGAGCCCTGGGCTGGAACAAGATCCTCAGCAACTGGTTCGAGCTCTCGAGCCAGGGCGACCAGTTCGTCTTCCATGGCCGCGGCGCCGGGCACGGCGTAGGCCTGTGCCAGGCCGGCTCTGCCGCGATGGCTGCACAGGGTCGCGACTCCAGCCAGATCCTGGCGCAATACTTCCCCGGCGCCACGGTTGCGGATGAAGCTACGGGACGCGCTTGGCAATCTCTCCGCGGGCAGGGATTCGTGTTTGAGTCCCTCGACCCAGCCGCCGCTGACTACCTGCCGCAACTGGTGCAGGCGCTCGTCGAAGCCGAATCCCGCTCCGGCCTGCAACCCGCAGCGCCCATCACCGTGCGTGCCTTCCCGTCCACAACCGCCTTCCGCGACGCCACGCTCGCGCCGGGATGGGTTGCGGCCTTCACCGAGGGCAACTGGATCGCGACCCAGCCGCTGGCCACGCTGGCCGCGCGCAAGCTGCTGCGCCCAACTCTGCGCCACGAGTTTTTGCACGCGCTGGTCGAGAGCCAGGCCGCGGCCGGCACGCCGCTTTGGCTCCGCGAAGGACTTGTCGAAGCCTGGAGCGGCGATGCGCACCTGACCACTTTCACACCGTCGCTCAAGCTCGAAGCCGTCGATCGCGCCCTGGCACACGCTTCAACCGAGGCCCAGTCCGAGGCCGCCCATCGCGCTGCCGGTTGGTTCGCTCAGCGGCTTCTGGACCGGTACGGGCGAGGCCAGGTTGTGATCTGGCTGCGCTCCGGCATGCCCGTCAACGCCATCTCCAATGTCAGTCAATGAACTTGTCATCCCGATCGGAGATCGGCGCGGACTTTGCGCCAATCGCAGTCGAAAGCCTGCCCTGAGAGAAGTCGAAGGGGACCCGCGGTTGCTTTTCGTCCTTATCGCGCTCGCGCCGTATTCCTCGCCCCCAATGCCTTATCCTTGCATCGATGCGTCAAACGCTGTCTGTCGCCATGATCGCCATGAACGAGGAGGCCAATCTGCCTCGCACGCTGGAGAGCGTGCGCTGGGCCGACGAGATCATCGTCGTTGATTCCGGCTCGCAGGACCGCACCCTTGAGATCGCGCAATCGTTTGGGGCGAAGACCAGCTATCACGCCTTCGGCGGCCACGGCGAGCAAAAGAATGTGGCGCTCGATCTGTGCGCCAGCGGCTGGATTTTGCTGCTCGACGCCGACGAAGTGCTGACGCCCGAGCTGCAAGAGGAGATTCGCCAGCTGCTGGCCTGCACGGACGGCCGCACGCCGGAGTTCAACGCGTACTGGATTCCTCGGCTGAACCTCTACTTCGGCCGCTGGATTCGCCACGGCGGTTTTTACCCCGACCGCAAGCTCAGGCTCTTCCGCCGCGGAGCTGCGCGATTAAGTGAAGGCGTCGGCCCGCACTCGACGCCGCAGTTTGCCGGCGCAAAGGGCAGGCTCAAGGGCGATATGCTGCACTACGCGTATCCGACCATGGGCATCTATCTCGAACACATGAACCGCTACAGCAACGAGATTGCCCAGTTGCTGGCCGCCAAAGGCCGCATCAGCCGCTCCTGGCCGGCATTTGTGTGGAATACCGCGTTGAATCCGGCGGCAACGTTTTTCTATAATTACTTTTTCCGGCTCGGATTTCTGGATGGGCGCGAAGGATTGATCCTGCACCTCAACCATTCCGTCTACATTCACTGGAAATTTATCAAGGCTTGGCGGATCGGGCAAGGGAAAGAGTAACTCCAGGCACAACCGATCGTGCCCGATCCATTTTGCTCTTTCTGCGAAATGGGTGGGAAACCACAGCCGCTCGGTCACCCAGCGGATTCTCCGTCCTCCGGCGGAGCAGCCTTCGCCCGCAGCTCACTTTCCGGTGGTCCAGCCAGGATGGGAACAGCTACCAACGCCACATCGGCGGGCGGCGCCTCGCGCTTCACAAACAGCACCGCCCACCAGCCCAGCAGCAGCACCCAACTGCTCACCGCCAGCAGATACGCTCCGGCCAGCTTCAGGCCTACGTGCCACTCCTGTGCGGCTACGGTTCCCCTGGGCGCGGCGATGAAGAACTCACTTGGCAAACCCACGCCCACAAGCGAAGCCAGCACTACGCCCAGCCACCAGCGCCAGTTCCACAGCAGCCGGATCACCCGCCGCAATGGAATCCGCAAACCCCATTGCGCCGATGCCGCCGCGTACGGAATCACCTTGGCAGGCACCGCGATCCAGCGCAGCACCCACTCCAGCACCGTGAGCCCGTGAGCAATGTGCTCGTAGGTGAGCAGCCTCGACCGCCCATCCGGCGAGGCCTTCGAGTTTAGATAAGCCGCCCACTGCCAGATGCGGTCGTCGCACCAGTCGAGCGCCGCCCAGCACGCCCAGCCCAGCGCGATCCACACCAGCAGCGTGACCGCGCCCCACACCAGCTTCACGCGCCCGCCGTCGTCATCAGCCAGCTTTCGCACCGTGCCGGCTTCAAGCTCCAGCGCGGAGACGATCAGGAGAAAAGGCACCAGCAGCGAGAGCGCCACCTGCCAGAGATGCTTATCCGGCAGCCGCGTCCATGCAAGGCCCGCAAGGATGAGCACCAGCGTCAGCCCGAACTGCAGAGCAACCCACACCCGCGCCCGCGCGAGCCGGACCAACAGATCAGCAAAAATCCTCACGGCTGCACCTCCAAAAACGCAGGATCGGTTGTGGCTTGCACTTGCGGCTGGTACATGGGCCCCACCTCAGCCGGGCTGATTTGAAACTTGCCCTGGTTCACCACCTTCAGCAGATACACATACTCGCGCCGCCCGCTGAACTCGGAGTTGAAGAACGCGGCGCGGTCGTCGTGAAACTCCTTGCGGGTAAACCAGTCGCCCCACCAATCGGGCTTGTTGTTCAACTTGTAGAGCTCGGTATGGTTGAGGAATTCGGTCCCGGCGGGGATGGGGTCCTCGGCCAGCAGATACTTCCAAGACGATCCGCTCACCGCCAGCCTGACTGCAACTATATCGCCCACATGCACCGGACCTTGTAACGGAATCAGGTCATACGCGATCGCGTCGCTGGGCGTGGCCTGACGCTTCTGCAACACGTAGTAATCGCGCGTCAGGTTGAGCGCCAGCTTTTCTTGCTGGTAGAGCTTTTTATCCGCCGCGTACCAGGCGCTCTCGGCTGACCAGTACGTAATCCCATTGCCGCTCTTGCGGATGGTTACCTGCCCGCCTATGCCTGTTTGCGCAGCCGCAACCTGAATCTTCCACGGAAACGCAAAGCCATCACTTGGCCCAAAGTGCCGCTTGCCCACGGTGGCCCCGTTCACCAGCACCTCCACGTCCGATGAGTTGGCCAGCTCCCCGCTCAACGCCAGGTAATCGGTCAATCCCTCGATCACCATGGCCGTCTGCCCGGTCGATTCCCAGTAGCCGCCATCGCGGTGCGCGGCCAGCCACTCCGCCGCCCTGGGCAGAAGGCCGCTCTGCCCGTCCTCTTCCACCAGCAGCTTCAGCGCGAAGGCCGTTGTCTCCGCGGAAGTATCATCCGAATCATCCATCAGGCTGTTGTAATTGCCGGTCCAGTAGGCATCCGTTCCGGTTGTTTTCGCTTTCTTCTCCATCAGCGCCGCTGCCTCTTTCGCGCGAGCGTCGCCGGCCGCGCCCAGAGCCAGGCCCACCAGCGCCAGCCCCTCGTCGCTCAACTTGGCGCGGCTGTCCCAGGCTTTGTCGAGCGCATCCCTGGGCGCGCCGCCTGTGGTCGCCAGCGCATAGACCACGTAGGCCCGCAGGTCGGGAATCATCTCCGGATGCGCGGCCAGCGCGGCTTCGAGCCATGCGCGGCCCTTGTCAAGATGCGACGGTCCCCATGCCTTTGCGGGCTCAAGCTTGTAGCCCGCACTCTGCGCCTGCCCCAGCCCGCTCACGACGTACGCCGTCATGAAGACGCGGCTCGGATCATCCGGCCACCAGCCCCAGCCGCCGTCGTCATGTTGATAGCTGTACAACCGGTCAAGCCCGGCGCGCACCATGGTGTTGAGCGTAACCCGGTCGATGGGCGGCTTGAGGTGCAGCTTGACCACCGCCTGGGCCACAATCACGTCGGGCAGGAAGCTGGACATGGTCTGCTCTGTGCAGCCCCAGGGGTAGCTGGTGAGGTAGTCGAGCGCATCGAAGACCGTGCCGGCTAGGCTGGACGCGACGGTAATGGTGAGCCCGCGCGAGCCCGCGTCCGATGCGGCCGGATAGCTGTAGCTCCACGCGGCCTGACCCGCGCCGGAGAAGACCACGCCCGAGCCCGCGGCGCGCCGCTTCACGCCAAAGGGCTCGACGGGCAGCGTCATTTCCAGTGCGTCACTCTCTTCGTTGGTGAGCGCCTTGGCAGTCAGCACGGCATTGCCGGTCGAGTGCGCCCGCACGCGCCACTCCGCATAGCTTTCGCCTTTGGCGGGGATGTTGATTACCTGCTGCTGGCCGCCAACGATCTCGAGCCCTTGCACGTCGAGCGCAAAGGTCACGTCTTTCGCCGTCTCCAGATAGTTGTGGGCGATCAAGCGCAGGGTCGCCTCGTCGCCCTGGCGGAGGAAGCGCGGCGCGGCCAGGCGCACGATGAGATTCTTGCGCACCAGCACACGGGTCACCACGCTGCCGGCCTTGCCGTCGTCGGTCGTGGCTCGGATGGTGGTGCGCCAGGTGGTCAATGCATCCGGGAAGTTGAACTCCACCTTGGCGTGGCCGTCGGGGCCGGTGCGCACGCTGGGATTCCAATACGCCGTATCGGGAAACGCCTTGCGCACCTTGGGAACAACGAGGTCGGAGCCTGGCTTTACCTGCGCCAGCCGCGGATGATAGAGGCTGCTCGCAAGCTGCGCCAGCAGCGGGCTCTTCAATCCCGCCTGGCCTTGGAAGTAGAACTCGAACGAGGTCTGCGGATCGAGATCCACATTGCGCTCGGGATAGAAGGCAGCCACAATGTCTCCGCTTTCATCGGGCCGCACGGAGTAGAGCGCCTCATCCACTTCGCCGAAGCTCAGGTCGGCTTCCACGGGCTTGCCTTGATGGTCGACGGCAAGCACGTCGAAGGAGCCCTTTTCGCCGGGCAAAAACTGCGTCTTGCCAGGCGTTGCCGCAATCGTCAGCGTACGTTCCACGGCGGGCACCTTCAGGCTCTTCTGCGCAGAGATGAGCTGATTGTCGTGGACGATCAGCGCGGTCACGATCAGGTTTGGCTGGGCGAGTTTGGCGATAGGCACATCGAAGGCGAAGCTCTCGCCGGTTGCATGCAGCAGTTGCCGCGACTGCACACTGTCGCCCTCGGCAGTGACCACAGCCCATGACTGCTTTATTCCGGTGACGAGCAGCAGGTGCGCCGTATCGCCAACCTGGTAGCTCTTTTTGTCGGCCACGATCTGGGCCTGCGTGTTCTCGTTGTACGCTTCACCTGCGCCATTCCAGATCCAGACCCAGGTCTTGCCTTCGACAACCCGATGCTCCGGCGTTCCCGCGCTTGCGCTCACTTCAAAGTCGCCGCTCACGTTGTTGGCCACTGGCACGTTCACCAGTGCTGTCCCATCCGCTTCCGTCTGCGCGTCCAGGCTGGTCACCTGCGTCTCGCTGCGCTCGTGGGTGGTCGAGTCCCACCTCTCCAGATTCAGGGCAATGTGCACCGGCGCCTGCACTGGCTTGCCGTCGTAGTCCCGCGCGGTCACCTTCACGCGCACCGGGTCGCCGGCCTTGAACACATAGCTGGTGGGCTCGGCGGACACGCGGAAGGAGCCGTAGGTGGCCAGCACGGTCGAGTGTCCGCTGACCTCGCGCTCGCCGGCGTCGGTCACGCGGGCTTCAATGCGGTAGTCCCGGTCCTGGTGCTTGCCGTCGACGGCAGCGGGGATCTGCACGGTCAGGCGGCCGTTGGCGTCGAGTACGCCGTCGTGCTCCTGCTGCTCGGTTGCGCCGTAGGCGTCGTCGGAGTCCGCATCGGAACCTTCAGCCGCCGCGTCGTAGCCCCCGCCGGCGTTGCCATCCGGTTCATCCACATCCCACCAATAATGGGGTAGCGTGTGCACAACCCACTTCACCCTGGCGTTGGCCACCGGCTCGCCGAAGAAGTACCGCGCCTCGATGGCGGCCTGGATTTGATTGCCCTGCAACACGCGCGCCGCAGCCGGCTTCACCGTCACCTGGTACTCGGGCTTCTTGTACTCCTCCACGTAGAAGCTGCCGGCGGAGTAGCCGTAGAATCGGTTGTCGCCGGCGCCGGGCGCATTGAGGCCGATGCTGTAGTAGCCCAGGCCCGCGTCCGCTGCCAGCGTCAGGTCCGCGGTCACGGTTCCGTGGGCGGAGACGGGCAGGTCCTGCTCGAACACCGCCTTGTTGTCCGCGTCGGTGACTTTCAGCCGCAGAGTCTTCTGGTCAGGCATCGCCAGGCTGTCGTGGTCGTTCTTGCGCACCACCGCTTTGATGTGCACGGAGTGGCCGGGGCGGTAGACGGGCCGGTCGGTGTAGATATAAGCCGAGAGAGTGCTGGATGGCTGGGCGGTGAAGCCGTAGCTCCACGGTGTCAGCAGCGCCGCATCGCTGCCATGGCGGGCGATGATCCACACATTCTCCGGCTCTGGGCCGCCGGTGCTTGCGTTCGGCGACGCGCCGGATGCGGTCATGGCCAGCGTGGCCAGGCCGTCTGCGCCGGTCAGCGCCTGCGACTGCTGCTTGTTGTTGGCCCAGAGAGCGACGTCGGTTTGCGCGACGGGCGCACCGGATTTGCGGTCGGCTACATACAGGCTCACCTGGCTGTTGTTCACCCGTTCCACAATTGCGATGCCGGTCACAATGGCCACTGTGTAGGCCTTGTAAGTGCCGTCGGTGGCTTCAATCAGATACACACCGGCGGCCAGGCCGTCGATGGGCAGCAGCTCGGTCTCGCTCACAATGGCCGGCGGCGTCTCCAGCTTCCAGCGTGCTACGAGCTGGCTCTCATTCAGGATGGGGATCTGCGCGAACTGGGCTGCGCCGACGACGCGGCTGCGCTTGCCCAGCTTGCCCTGGCTTTCACGGAAGCTGTCCCGCGCTTCATCGGTAAACTGGCCGCGGAAGAAGCTGCGCACCAGCCACCAGAGGTGCGCCTTATAGTCGTGCAGCCGCTCGATCCAGGTGCGCTCGTCGATCTGTTCGTTGGATGAGGCGCTCTGCTCACTGAAGCTGTGCAGGTCCTTGAGACCGGCAAAGAACTTCTCCGCGTCGCGGACCTTGTAGACGCGAAATTCGAGAGCGGGCACGTTGTGCGCCAGCAGCTGGACCTTCACGCTCTCGCCGGGCGCGAAGGTGCGCGTGGTGGAGAGCGTGAAGGAGCGCGGAGCATCCTTTGCCGCGGCCGGCTGAACTGCAAAGGCCGCAAGCGATACCGCAAGCACAGCCGCCTGGATCACTCTTCCCGGCCGGCAAACTGCGGGTGCCCCATCCTTGCCGCGTTCTTGTTTTTGCCGCAAGGGTGGGATACCGCAAACGCTGCGGTGCAAGGCTTTGGAAGGGCACGGTTCTAACCGCGCCGAATAGGAGATTGAATCGACACGGGCTTTGCGGGCCGCAGAAATAGCCCTGATGTGCGCAGGCAGGGCCGAAGAGAGTACCGCCGGGGCTAAAGCCCAGGTTGATTTGATTGCGTTTGCGGCACGACTGAAGTTGTGCCCTGTTACAAAACTCTCGTGAAACGCCGCCGTGGCAAGTTTTTGCGCAGCCCGTTTAGCCGCTGAGGGATGACTCCCCTGGAATCGCGCCTTCATAAAGTTCCTCGCAGAATATTCCATCGATAGACGCCGAGAAAGTTGGGGTTGGAGGGCACAGGCCGCCACTGCGGCTGGGGATGATCGAGCAACTCGGCAAGCGCGACGCGTCGCAACTCCCCGGCCTTGCTGTGATCCTCGCCGGTGTCGTATACCACGGCCGCCTCTCCCCCGACGCGTGTCACAATCATCGAGTGCCACGGCGACGACTGGCCGAACTGGCGGTAGAAGAGCAGATCGCCGGGCTGGGCCTGATGCAGGTCGCGGCTCACGAGATACGCGTTGCGCTCCACCAGCGTCTTGGCGTCGGCAAACTGCGCGAAGGCTCCGTTGCTTGTATCGGCCGGCTCAAAGCTGCCGGGGCGCACCCGAAAGAGTCCGGCGCCCAGCGGCGTCTCCGGATAACGCCAGGCGCGAATCTCGCCGGGCAGGGCGGCCACTTCAATTCCAGTGGCCGCAAACCAGGTGTCGTCGTGGCGCTTGAGCGCCTCGCGATACGCGTAGCGCAACAGGCTGGCGCAGTCGGCGATCTCCGCCGGAACTCTTGCGCGCGGGCGCACGGCCTGGAAGTCGGCGATCTGCGTGAACCACTGGCGGAAGGCGGCCTGGTCTGCCGGATCGGTGAGGCGGAGAAAGTCGGGCGTGCCGTCGCCATAACTGTCGGTCCACGGCCATACTGCCCAGCCGGTTGCCCATTCGCCCTTATGGCTGGCCGCGTGAACGGTGCCCGGTGCGGCCGGATCGCTGCCGGCGCCGTGAAATCTAGGACGGCCATGGCCATGGACAAACACAACCAGCCGCAGCAACAGCAGCAGGACAAAGAGCGCCGCAATGCCTGCCAGCCACAGGCGTTGGGAGCGCGATTTTCGTTGGGGATGCATGCGATGGCTTGCGTGGAAGCGCAACCCATCTTACCGCGTTTTCCATTTCTGTAGCGCGAAAGCCGTAACGTCCTAGTACTACAGTTGTACTTGTTCCTTGTTGCAGAAAAAGGGCAATGGCCCGCGCCTAAAGGCCGCGCAATCTTGCTCCCGTTCCGGGGGTTGAAACCCCCTGCTCCCTCCAGAATCTCCGATCTACAACTGTAGTCCTAGGAGCAATCGAATTTGAACCGCCGAAGGATACGGACTTTACCGGCTGCGGAGATTTTTTGCACCGCCATGTTTGTAGCTTTGCAATCGACAAACAGCTGCCCCGAGGTCATGCGGCGAATCTGATACCTTCGTACTGAGCATGGGGCATCGGGACCGATCCGCGGCGGCGAAACATGGGAGAGTTTTGGTGGTCTGCGCATTGGCTGCCTCAATCTCCGCCCAGCAGTCCATTCCGCAGAAGCCCGCCTCACTGCCGCCCCCCCAACCGTCCCAAGCCCAAAGCGAGCAGGTGCACACCGGCACAAGCAGCGGCCTGGACGCCGAGGCCCGACTGCAAGCTCTGCTCGCCGGCCACCAATTCCTGCGCATCCAGGACCAGCTTGCCCAGATGACGCCCAAGCAGGCCCAGTTCTATCGCGGCATCTTGGCTAATCGCGACAATGACCCGAAGAAATCCATCGAATTGCTGGCGCCGCTGGTCGAGAAGATCGCGGCCAGCGGCAACCTAGCGGAGGAGAAGCTCCTCCGCAAAGCGCTGGCCGAGGACTACCTGCGCTTGGGCGACATGGCCAAAGCCGCCGCAGCCTTCGCGACCTTTGCAGGCCGAATGCAAGGGCACCTGACGCCCGAAGAGCAGGACGAGATCGAACTGCCGCTCAAACTGGCACCGCTGGCCGCGGCCAACCCGCCCATGACCGTCGAGTCCTATGAGCTGTTTCTGTTGCAGGTTTCGCGAAATCAGCTGGGGCTCACCGAGCTGCCCGTCTACGTGGATGCCCGGCCGCACAGCTGGATGATGGACCCCACCGCGCCCTTCAACCTGATTGCGCGCAGCGAGGCGAAGGAAGCCGGGCTCAAGGTTTCCCCCGAGTCGGCCACTATCCACACGCTCACGGGCCGGCCGATGGTGGTGCACGCAACCGTGATTCCCCGCTTCACTCTCGGCGGGCGCATCACCTTCCGCAACATGACGGCGTTTGTGTTTGAGGACGCCGACTACGCATTCCCAGGTTCGCAATTCCACGTGGAAGGCCTGCTCGGGTACCCGGCGCTCTCCGCGCTGGGCAGTCTGACCATCACTTCGGATGCGACCATCGAAGTGCGGCCCTTCACGCCCATGCTGGCGACGGACAAGGAAGCCCCGCCGAGCGAAGGCGCGCGCTTCTATCTTGACGGCGAACAGATGATCGTGGCGCTCGGCGCCAGGGGCCAGGAGAGCATGTTCGCGGTGGACGCGAGCGGGCAGCAGACCTATCTGACTTCGCGCTACTACGACGAGCACATGGACGACTTCAACGGGCTGAAGATGGCGCTGTTCGCGATTCCCGGCGCGGAGAGCAAGCCACCGCAGCCGGCCATCCTGGCGGAGACCGTTCCGTTGACGATTGGGCCGGCAGATGTCGAGGCGCATTCCATCCAGGTGATTACGCAGCCCATCGGGTTAGCCGCGCTCGATGATGTGTATGGAGTGCTGGGGATGGATTTCCTGGAGCAGCTGAAGAGCTATACGTTCGATTACCGGACGATGACGTTTGGCGTGAGGGCGGAGTAGGGTTTCAACCAGTCAGTGTCCCAGCCGCGACCGGGTTTCGTCGACTGGTTCGGGTGGGAGGCTGGCGAGGCGCTTCTGGCTGCGGCGGCCGAGGGCGAGCATGGCAAGGCCGAAGACCAGCAGCACCAGACCCCACCAGAAGTTGGCGTTGATGCCGAGGCTGGCGTTGTAGATGGCGCTGCCGCGGGTGGCGAAGCCGAAGGCGGTAAGGATCATGCCGACCAGCGTGAACATCAGGCCCATGGGGATGCGTAGATCGAGACTCATGGTTTTCTCCTCTTTCCAGGGGCTAGCAACCTGCTGCGGTGTCGTCTCTCAGGGGCTAAAGCCCAGCGTTTTCCTGCACTCTTTCGGCACGACTAAAGTCGTGCCCTGTTACAAAGCCGTGCCGCATTTGGGTCTGGTTCATATTTTTCCGTAAGCCGCAAAGTCGTGCCATGAAACGCTGCGGGGCACAAGGGAGCAACGGCTCAGTAAAAGAAAATGTTCAGCGCCACGGCCATCAGCAGCACCGCAGCGGCCAGCGCCTCCGGGCTTTTCCACCACACGTTGTGGGCCTTGGGCGGCTTGGGCGTGAGCGAATGCACCAGGCCCACGAGTTCGGATTCCGGCCGGGCCTTGGTCAAAAAGCTCACCACCACGGTGATCAGGAAGTTGGTGCCGAAGGCGAAGATGGCGCCCCAGAAGTTCTGCGCCATGTCGCTGGGGTAGTGGTGCAGCACGGCAATCCATCCGCCGTGAATGCCGGGCCGCGCCTCAATGGGCAGCGTGAGCCCGTGGTGCAGCATGGCCGCGCTGGTGCCCGCAATCAGCCCGGCAAATGCGCCGTGGCCGGTGGCCCGCTTCCAGAACATGCCCAGCAGGAAGGTGGCAAACAGCGGAGCATTCACGAAGCTGAACACCAGTTGCAGCGTGTCCATGATGTTGTTGAAGTTGATGGCGGCGTAGGCTGTCGCGATCGACAGCAGAATGCCGCCCACCGTCGCCCATCGCCCCACCGCCATGTAATGCCGGTCGCTGCCGCCCTTGTGAATGTAGGACTGATAGAGGTCGTAGGTGAAGACGGTGTTAAAGGCGGTCACGTTGCCGGCCATCCCGCTCATGAAGCTGGCCAGCAGCGCCGTCAGGCCCAGGCCCAGAATGCCGGTGGGAAAAAAGTGCAGCAGCATGTTGGGCGTGGCCATGTCGTAGTCCAGCAGCGGCTCGCCGCTGGCCGTATACATGGGCTTGCCGGTCACCGGGTTCATCTTGGCCGGAACCAGGCCGCGGCCTTCTTCCACGTTGTGCGGAACAACCGTGGTTTCGCGAACAATCATGCCGTTCACGTTGTGCTCGATTGTGGTGGTGTGCGGCGTGGGCAGCCCAATGGCCAGCAGGCCGGGAAGAATCACCAGGAAGGGAAAGAATATCTTGGGCACCGCGGCAATCAGCGGCACACGCCGTGCGGACTCCATGTTTTTCGAAGCCATGGCGGTCTGTATTACCAGGAAGTCCGTGCACCAATAGCCCGAGCCGAGCACGAATCCCAGGCCCATGCCCAGGCCGATGATCTCAATGCCCATGGGATTGGTGGAGGCGTGGGCCACGCCGTGCCACTCGTGCATGTATTGGGCTGGGACTGACGCCTTCAGCCCGCTCCACCCGCCGATGTTGCGCAAGCCCAGCAGCACCAGCGGCAGGAAGCCGGCGATGATGAGAAAGAACTGCAACACCTCGTTGTAGATGGCGCTGGTGAGTCCGCCGAGGAAAATGTAGGCCAGTACAATCACGGCCGAAAGCACGATGGAGAAGGTGAAGATGCCTTCCGGCGCCCAACCCAGCGCCTGGAAAAGCCCGTCAAAGACATGTAGCGTCTGGATCAGCCGCGCCATGGCATACATGGAGATGCCGGAGCTGAACACGGTCATCACGGCGAAGGAGCAGGCGTTGAGCGCGCGGGTCTTCTCGTCGAAGCGCATGCGCAGAAACTCGGGCACGGAGCGGGCCTTGGATCCGTAATAAAACGGCATCATGAAGATGCCCACGAAGATCATGGCCGGGATGGCGCCGATGCCGTAGAAGTGGGCCGTCTCCAGGCCGTACTTGGCGCCCGAGGCGCCCATGCCGATCACTTCCTGCGCGCCCAGGTTGGCGCTGATGAAGGCCAGGCCGCAGATCCAGGCGGGCAAGGCGCGCCCGGCCTGGAAGAAGTCCTTGCTGGTCTTCATGTAGCGCTTGAGGGCAAAGCCGATGCCCAGCACAAACACGAAGTAGAGCAGCATGATCAGCCAATCAACGGAGGTGAGGTTCAGCACGAGCGGCTCCTTCGGGTAAAGGCGTTTGTTTAAGACAGATTGCGGGCAGCGCGGAAGAGCAACCAAACCACTCTACTGACAGGGGCGGAGGTACGTCCAGTAAAAAATGAAAAGGTTTTCATCGGCGGCTCATGCAGCCTGATGCAAGTGCGTCTGCGGTGACCCGCAGCTGGAGGTACCCAATTGCTTTCCGCCGCGTTCTTTCCTATGCTCGATGCATGGAATCACTCACCCATGACGAGCTCGCGCGCCTGACCCCGCCGGAGCGTCTTGCGTTGATCTCGCAGCTTTGGGATAGCTTGGATGACGATCACCTTCCCCAGACAGCCGCGCAAAGAACGGAGCTTAACAGCCGCCTTGCACATTGGCAAAAGCGGGCGTGAACTACGAGCGGAGTTTCCTCCCCGCCCAGTTCGAGTTTCACCCCTTCGGCAAATCTTGCCATGCGCGGGGATTTCCCGTACTCTGAGCCTCATGGAAGTACATTTCTCACCCGACGTTGAAACGCAGCTCCAGCAACTGGCTGTTGCCAACGGCAAGAATGCCGAGCAACTGGTGAAGGATACTGTGGCGCGGATGCTGGAAAATCAGGCCCGCTTCATCGCGGGGGTGCAAAGAGGAATCGAGCAAGCCGACCGTGGCGAGTTTGTGGAGCACAAAGACGTGCTTGACCGCATCGACAGGCTGTTTCACTTGTGAGACGGATTCGGTGGACAACCGAAGCGTCCGATCAACTTGAAGCCGCCGTGAAACGCATCCTGCAAGACAATCCCACTGCTGCCCGGAACGTCGGTCAGGCGGTTATCGACCGCATTGAACAACTGGCAGCCTTCCCCGGCCTTGGACGACCCGGAGAAGTGAAGGGAACCCGCGAGCTTGTCAGCCAGCCTTATGTCGTTGTGTACCGTTCCACCGAAGAAATGGTTGAAATCCTGCACATCTGGCACGGGGCGCAAGACTGGCGCTGACCAGAGAACTCTGGCGTTGCAGTTGTCATCGAGGCCGACGGAACGCTGACCGTTATCGCCTGTTTCCACGGCAGCCGCGATCCGGCGCATTGGCAAAAGCGGGTTTAAGCCACCGGCAGAGCATTTAGGAAATGCTATATACTCCTGTTCCATACGATATGTGGCGAGCAATTCTTCTCTTCATGTTGGGGATTCTCTGCGCAGCTCTGTTGAGTGATGCCATCTCGGTCTATATATTCCACGACGTGGATAAAGACATGATTGGCCACTGGAATGAAGCGTTTGCAGGATTGTGCATCGAATTCGTTTTATTCACTTTAATAGTGGGCGGTGGGGTAGCACTTCTTACCTTGCTAGGGCGGCAACTCCTTCATCTCAAGGGATATTCTCCTCGTTCAAAGTTGGCTTTTTTTCTTGGCATTGGCGTGACGGTAGTCCAATATCTCTGGGACTTCGCCGGAAGGGCGGCAGTTCCAAAGCTCGCGGATTCCTCTCTTGCCCTATATTTGATCGTTGCAATCGTCCTGTGCTCTATCTTTCTTGTCCGCGATAACTTCAGGCAGATGAAACTGTGCCAGGCTTCTTCGGCGGCTGATTCCGGTTCCGCGCCGCTACACGATTTACACTAGATAAGCATGATTCCTACCCTTGCCTGGACGCCGGAAGGCGTCCGTTTCATCGACCAGACTAAGCTCCCGCTTGAGGAGAGCTATGTACTCGCCACCAGCTATGAGCAGGTGGCCGAGGTGATTGTGACCATGGTGGTGCGGGGGGCGCCGGCGATTGGCGTCTCGGCAGCTTATGGCGTTGCCTTGGGCGCGAAGACAACGGAGGCGAAGACGCCCGCCGAATTCGCGCCCGAGTTTGAAAAAATCTGCGCGCGGCTGGCAGGGACGCGGCCGACGGCGGTGAATCTGTTCTGGGCCATCGACCGCATGAAGGGGCTCTTTGGCCGCCTGTTTGCGGCGGGCGCTTCGATGGCCGAGGTCAAGGAAAGAATTCTGGCCGAAGCCGACGCTATGTACGACGAAGACATTGCCGCCTGCAAGACACTGGGCGCATTGGGCGGCGCGCTGCTGCCCGCGGAAGCCGGCGTACTGACCCACTGCAACGCCGGTGCGCTGGCGACATGCGGTTACGGGACAGCGCTGGGCGTGATTCGCGCGGCCGTCGAGCAGGGCAAGCACATCCATGTCTACGCCGACGAGACGCGGCCGTTTCTGCAGGGCGCGCGGCTTACGGCGTGGGAGCTGATGGCCGACGGCATTCCCACCACGGTCATCTGCGACAACATGGCCGCCAGCCTCATGCGCACGGGCAAGATTCAGGCAGTAGTCGTGGGCGCGGATCGCATTGCGGCAAACGGCGACTTCGCCAACAAGATCGGCACCTACTCCGTGGCCATCCTGGCCAAGGAGCACGGCATTCCCTTCTACTGCGCTGCTCCCTGGTCCACCATCGACCTGGCCTGCGCAACCGGCGACGCCATCCCCATCGAGGAGCGGCCGGCCGTGGAAGTGACGCACCACGGCGGCAAGCAACTGACTCCGCATGGGGTGGGCATCTGCAACCCTGCCTTCGACGTGACCCCGGCCAAATATGTGACGGCCATCTTCACCGAGCGCGGCGTGCTGCGGGCGCCTTATGCCGAGTCGCTGCGCGCCATGGAACTGGCGGCAAAGTAGAACCAAGCGTCTACAGTAAGAGTGTGCCGCTTCCCCGCACCAACCTGCTCCGGCTCGGCAAGCGCTCGCTGGTGCGCGGCGTCGTCCTTTCTCTGGGAGCGTGGGCAGCCAGCATGCGCCTGGCCGGTTTCCCTGATGGCAAACATCTGCACGGCTCGGTCTGGCAGTTTCTTCCCGTGCTCGCTGCGGCCTGGGGCATGGTGGAGACCGCGCGCTGCATGGGCCGCCGCTGGAGCCTCTACCACGCCGGCGTGCTCATCTTGCTCTACTCCGAGCTGATGATTCTGGCCATGGCGGTCTTCTTCTGGGTCTATCCGATCTGACCGATCTGCGCGGCAACTTTTGCAGTACGGTCAAATCCCCGCTCAACATCTGGCCCGACCCTGATTCCGCCGTGTAAGATTGGGCGAAAACACCGAGGATCGCAACCCCGCGATCCGATGTGGAGAGCCTCGCAGGGCGAGAAGTTGGGCGCGGCCAGGATGCGGGCCAGAAGACGAAGGGGAAATCATAGGAGGAAGTCATGCTGAAGGGCTTTCGAGACTTTATTCTGCGTGGCAACGTACTTGATCTTGCGGTAGGCGTCATCCTAGGCGCCGCATTCGGCGCCGTAGTCACATCCCTGGTCAAAGATGTGTTCACCCCGTTCATCGGCAATTTGGTCGGCAAGCCCGACTTCAGCGCAATTGCGTACGACCACATCATGGTCGGCAATTTTCTAAATGCGGTCATCGCGTTTCTGCTGGTCGCCGCTTCGGTCTACTTTTTTATCGTGTTGCCGGCCAATACGTTGATGGCCAGGTTCAAGAAGCCCATACCGGACGTGCCACCCGCCACCAAGGCCTGCCCGGAGTGCCTGAGCGACATTCCGATCGCCGCCAAGCGCTGCGCCCATTGCGCCCAGCCGGTGGCGTAGGGTCTGACGGCCTGCTGACATTGTGGGCGCGTGAACTCGTGGTCTTCCAGGTCTCAAGAGCGAGACCTGGGGCACCCTCAGTCTTGGGCTGGATGAAAAAGATCAGACGGTCGCAGCGCTAGTCGAGCTCGCGCAGGGGTTTGGATACGACATACGTTCCGGCGAAGATAGCCGCGGCTGCGGCGGCCATCGCGGCCAGCGCGTGCGGCGTGGGAATGTGCCGCGACAGCTCGCCGATAAGCAGCGCGCCGAGCGGCGGCAATCCCAGGAAACAGGTGGCGTAGATGCTCATCACGCGGCCGCGCATCGCATCGCTGGCCAGGTGCTGAATGGCCACGTTGAACGACGAGATCATCAGGATGGCGCTGTAGCCCTCGACCAGCAGCAGCCCCTGCGACAGGAGAAAGTTGTGCGAGTAGCAGAAGGCGATGATGGCGGAGAAGAAGACCACGCCGCCCACCGTGACCACCGTGCCGCGGTGGCGCAGCGTTCCCAGAGCGGCCACGGTCACGGCGCCCAGCACGGCGCCCGAGCCCGAGGCGGCCATCAGCCAGCCTAGGCCGGTTTCGCCGGCGTGCAGTTCCATGCGGGCGAAGTAGGGAATGAAGGTCATGAAGGGAATGCCGAAGAAGCTGGCCGCGGCCGTCATCCACACCAGCACGCGCATCTGCGGGTTGGCGCGCACGTAGGCAAATCCCTGCTTCAGGCTGGACAGCAGCCCCGGATAGTGCGAGGGCTCGTTCTCCGGATACTCGATGCGAGTCAGAGCCCAGAGGACGGCGAGAAAGCTGACGCCGTTCAGAAAGAAGTTGCCCGCCACGCCCACCAGCGCCATGGCGTAGCCGCCCAGCGTGGGGCCCAGAATCCGGGACATGTTGAACTGCGCGGAGTTGAGGGCGATGGCGTTGGTGAGGTCCTCGCGCTTGACGAGGCGCGGGACCAGGGCTTGATAACTGGGCGCGTTCATGGCCATGGCCATGCCGTTGAGAAAAGCGATGGCCACCAATTCCCACACGGTGATGATTTTGAGCCAGGCCAGGGCGGCCAGCGCAAAGGCCAGCAGCATCATGACCGACTGCGTCACCAGCAGCAGGCGGCGCTTGTTCACCCGGTCGGCCACCACCCCGCCAAACAGCGTGAAGATGAGAAACGGAATGGACCCGGCAAAGCCCACCACGCCCAGCCAGAACGCCGACCCGGTGAGCGTCAGAACCAGCCAGCCCTGGGCCACGTTCTGCATCCAGGTGCCGATGTTGGAGAGGAAATTGCCGCTCCAGAACAGACGGAAGTTGGGATTGCGCAGGGCGCGGACGATCTGCGGCAGGCGGGTGTCTTCGGGGTCGGCGAAGGCCGGCGTTGCCGCATCGGCCTCTTCGACGGCCAGGCTGAGGGGTTCTTCCTTCAACTCGCTCTCGGTGCTCAGATCGGGTTTCCCCCTCGTCTTCTAGTGTAAGCTGTGGGTTAATTCCTGCTTCCCTGCCGGCGCGGGCCTGCATCTGAAATATCGCCAAACTGAAACGAACTCTCGAAATAGGGACACCCCATGACTGCGCGCACCCTCCTTGCCTTGCTTGTGCTTCCCGCCCTGGCCCCTTCTGTGGTGTCGGCTCAAACCGCTCCGGCCGCAGTCTTCGGCTATACGGACTTCACGGCCGAGTCCAAGATCGAGAGCCAGTTCCTGGCCGTGCCCGACGCCAAACTGGCCGGCGAAGAACTGAAGACACTGACTGCCGTCCCTCACCTGGCGGCCACGCCGGAAGACCACAAGACAGCCGAATACGTTGCCGAAAAGTTTCGCGCGGCGGGCCTGGACACAGAGATCGTTCCCTACCGCGTGCTACTGAACTGGCCCAAGGTGGTGCATCTGGAGGCCTACGACGCGAGCGGCAAGCTGCTGATGAGCGGGCCGACCAGGGAGCACGTCGAGGGAGACCCAGGGCAGGACGATCCGCGGGTGGTGATGCCGTTCAACGGCTCCTCTGGCTCGGGCGACGTGACCGGCGAGGTGGTCTACGCCAACTACGGGCGGCTGGAGGACTTTGACCTGCTGGCGGCGCAGCACATCGATCTGCACGGCAAGATCGTGCTGGTGCGCTACGGAGGCAACTTTCGCGGCGTCAAGGTGTACATTGCCCAGCAGCGCGGGGCGGCCGGCGTGCTCATCTACAGTGACCCGCAGGACGATGGCTACTACAAGGGCGACCCGTATCCCATCGGCCCCTGGAGGCCGGAGACCGGCGTACAGCGCGGGTCCGTGCAATATCTGTTCAAGTACCCCGGCGACCCGGAGACGCCGGGCGTGGCTTCGACGCCCGACCTGCCCGACTCGGCGCGCATCTCGCCCGAGGGCAACCAGCCGCACATCATCTCCATTCCCATCAGCTATCACGATGCGTCGCCGATCTTGCAGGCACTCGGCGGGCCGGGCGCGCCGCAGGGCTGGCAGGGCGCGCTGCCCTTCCGCTATCACCTGGGAGCGGTCTCAGGTTCGGGCGGCGTGAAGGTCCACCTGGTCTCCGTGCAGGACTACCAGCGCCGCATCATCTGGGACGTGATCGGAACGATCAAAGGTACGGAGTACCCCGACGACTGGGTGGTCGCCGGCAACCATCGCGACGCCTGGGTCTATGGCGCGGTTGACCCCTCCAGCGGCACCGCGGCCATGCTTGAGTCGGTCCACGGCATTGGTGCCTTGCTCAAGCAGGGCTGGCGGCCCAAGCGCACCATCGTCTTCTGCAGTTGGGACGCGGAGGAAGAAGGTCTGATCGGCTCAACCGAGTGGGTGGAGCAGCACGCCAAAAGCCTGGAACGCGCCGTGGCTTACTTCAATGTGGATGTGGCCGTGGCGGGGCCGGATTTCTCCGCCTCCGCCGTGCCTTCGCTCAAGCAGTTTGTCCGCGAGCTGACCCGCTCGGTGCCCAGCCCGCTTGGCTCATCCGTCTACGACCAGTGGAAAAACGCCCGCGAGGAGGGCAACGAGCATCACGCCTCGAACGCCCCCAAGGAGGATGAGAAGATCCATGTCGGCGACTTGGGCTCGGGGTCCGACTTCACGCCCTTCCTGCAGCACGTGGGCGTGCCGTCGACTGACATCGGCTCCGGCGGGCCGTACGGCGTCTATCATTCCACCTTCGACGACTTCGCCTGGTACACCCTGAACGCCGACCCGCACTTCGTCTACCTGCAGGAGATGGCGCGCGTCTTTGGCCTGGAGGCGCTGCGCATGGCCGACAGCGACGTGCTGCCCTACGACTACGTCACCTACGGCCGCGCCATTGCGAGCTATATCGCCGCCGCCCGCCGCAAGGCTTCGGACACCGGCATTGCCTCGCTCGATTTTGCCACTGCGGAATCTGCCGCCGGTCGCTTCATTGCGGCGGCGCAGACGGCACATGACCGGCAGACGGCCGGGGTTGGCGACCTGGCAAAGCTGAATCTATCCCTGCGCGCCGCCGAGACCGGCCTGGTGAACGAAGCCGGACTGCCCAATCGCCCCTGGTACCGGCACACCATCTATGCACCCGGCGAGTATACCGGCTACGCGGCCGTGGTGATTCCCGGTGTGAATGAAGCCCTCGACGCCAAAGACACACCCCGCGCCGCGCAGCAGTTGACGGTGCTGACCCAGGCTCTGGACCGCGCCACCCAGGCGCTCGATTCCGGTCCCTGAGGCAAAGCGACTGCGGGATCCAGGACGGGGATTGGAAACGCCCAATCCCGGTCCGGAGAACAGCGATCTCTAGCACCTGCATAAGAACTCGTGGCCTTTCAGAGCGGATGAGTCCACCGCATTCCGCAGTCTCAGGCAGACCCCAAAGAATAGTTACTAAAGCAATATTTTCTCCCTAGACCCCAAGGATCGCTCCGTCCATACAACTTTTCGGTCAGATTGGTTACCACCTTTTATGGGGGTGAATCCCGCGACCTGAGGCATTTTTCTTTTGAATTGCAGGACCGCAGGTGTAGATTGGTAACACATATTCGATTACCCTTCAACGGGAATTGGGGCGTTACCTGTGAGTCGATTCAGAAGGCGGCTCACAGAAATCGGCCCTGCTTCAAGATTCTTCTCTCAAGGAGCCTGCGATGCACGACATATTCATTGCGCTGGCATTTGTGGCCATGGTTGTCTGCCCGGCCATCGTCGCCGCCATGCCCCAGCGCGAGATCGAAGACGAGAAGTAAGCGGCTCATTTGCGCGGCCGGGTTTACCCCAGGCGCCTCTGCCCTTGCACCAAGGGATCACGCCGCTCACCCGGGTTGGCGATTCCCCCTCACTGATCTCTCCGCTCCTGTTCCCGCTTGCTCGCCGGATTCCCAAAACCACCCTTATCCAGAGTGATCCAGATCACACCGTTGTTGACCCCGGCAGGTTAGCCTCGTATCGTTAAAGGTTGACTATGAAAATCTCTGGAAACACACTGCGGATCGGGATTGCAACAGTTGTGATTGTGGGCACAGTTGCCTGGCTCGCCTTCTCCGGCTATGGAGCCAACAAGAGCTATTACGTGACCATCGCGGAGCTGGGCGGCATGGGCGACAAGGCCTACCACAGCCAACTGCGGGTGGAAGGCTTTGTGGTGCCGGGCTCGATCGAGGAGAACGGCACGCACGTGACGTTTGAGCTGAACGAGTTTGAGAGCCACTCCCCGAAGGCCTCCATCGGCCGCATTCTCAAGGTCGCCTACAAGGGCTCGGAGCCGCCCCCGGACACATTCAAGGACGACTCGCAGGCGCTGGCCGAGGGCTCCTATGGCCGCGATGGCGTGTTCCACGCGAGCGTTTTGCAGGCCAAGTGCGCCAGCAAGTACGCGCCGCAGGGACCGAACCAGCCGGGGGGCGCGCCAGCTCCCGCCAAATCCGATGCGACGAGGCCGACAGCCGGCAGCGCTCAACCGGCTGCGACGAAACCGGCTGCCTGAGGATGAATGCTTCAAGCGCTGTTCCTCAAACTGGTCAACCGTCTGAGGCACATGCGCTTTGCGCCAGCCTGATCGGCGTTTCACGGCTATTTGGATCCTTTGCCGCACTGCGGCAGGTCACGGTGGACCTGGAGCCGGGCCGTTGCTACATTCTGATTGGCGAAAACGGCGCGGGCAAGTCAACCCTGCTGCGCATTCTGGCCGGGCTGCTGCGGCCGAGCTTCGGGACGGTACGCGTGTTCGGAGGCCTGGAGCCGCATGAGGCGCGCGCGCGCATCGGCTACATGAGCCACGCACCGATGCTCTACGACGAGTTGACTGCCGAGGAAAATCTGCGCTACTTCTCCAAGCTCTATCCGACACCGAAAGATGGGAGCCGGCCAAATCTCTCGCCTGCCGAGGTGCTGCGCCAGGTGGGGCTGGACCCGGAGCTGACGCGCACGCTGGGGCAGTACTCGCAGGGCATGCGGCAGCGGACATCGCTGGCGCGCGTGTTGCTTCCGGTGCCGGAGCTGCTGTTGCTGGACGAGCCCTTTTCCAACATGGATGTTGAGTCCGTCGATCAGATGGTGAAGCTGCTGGCTGGCTTCAGGCAGAGCAACCGGACGATTGTGATTACCACGCACCAGCGCGAACACGCCGCGCCCATCGCCGACTGGGTGTTTGCGCTCAAGGCCGGACGTGTGGCGAGTTTTGAACCGGGGTCCCCCACCTTATGAAGACCAACGGCGCGCGCTTTCTGGAGTCGCTCTCAATTCCCTTCGAGATCCGCGAGTATGAGGTTGATCCCGAGGATCTGTCGGCCATCACGGTGGCCAAGAAGATCGGCATGCCGGCCGAGCAGGTCTTTAAGACGCTGCTGGTGACGGGCGGACCGAATATTTATCGCTTCGCCGTGATTCCCGGGGATGCGGAGCTCGACTTCAAAAAGCTGGCCAAGGCGGCCGGGCTGCGCAAGGTGGAGATGGCGCCGCTCAAGGATGTGCAGCCGCTGACGGGGTATATTCGCGGCGGGGTGACGCTGTTTGGGGCCCGCAAGGCTTACCCGGTTTACATCGACGAGACGGCGGTTCTGTTTGACAAGATCAGCGTGTCGGCTGGGGCGCGGGGGACGCAGCTGATTTTGTCGCCGGAGGACTATCGGCGCGCGGCCGAGGCGCTCGATGTGGAGGCGCAGCTGGCCGACCTGACCAAACCGAAAACGCTGGGTGCCCCAGGTCTGGCTTCTGAGACCTGGGAGAGCAAGACTCCGGCTTCCGGGGGAAGCGGCCAATGAGCACGCTCTGGACCCACCTGGTCAAGGACCTGCGCATCGAGTGGCGCTCGCGCGAGGCCATCAACTCCATGTTGTTTTTTGCGCTGCTGGTAGTGGTGCTGTTCTCGCTGGCCTTCTCGCCGCGCGGCGCGTTTTCGCGGGAGATTTCAGGAGGGGTACTGTGCGTGGCCACCATGTTTGCATCGGTGAGCGCACTGAACCAGGCGTGGGCGCGGGAGATTCGCCACCAGGTGCTGGACGCGCAACGCATGGCGCCGACCTCGGGCGCACAGCTTTTTATGGCCAAAGTGGTGGCCAATTTTCTTTTCGTCTCGATTGTGCAACTGCTTCTGGCGCCGGTTTTCCTGATCTTCTACAACCTGCACATTCTCGGACAAGGCTGGTTGCTGCTTCTGGTGCTTCCCCTCGGCACCTGGGCATTGGTTGCCAACGGCACATTTTTCGCGGCGCTTTCCATCAACAGCCGCAACCGCGAACTGCTGTTGCCGCTGATTCTGTTTCCCATCTTCACGCCGGCGCTGCTGGCCATGGTGAACGCGACAACCGGCATTTTCACAGGAGAATTTGACCCAACCATCTGGATCAAGCTTCTAGCCGGCTACGACATCATTTACACTACCGCTTCGATTTTGCTGTTTGATACTATTCTGCATGCCGAGTAGCCTGCCCGCACGGCATGCGCGCTGTAAACTTGAACCGTCAATTTGGGTATCGCGATGAGAAAGATACTGTTCGGACTTTTTGCCGTTTTCAACGCCGCTCTGGCGGTGTGGTGCTTCCACCTGGCCAACAACGCTCCCGCGGAGATGATGCAGGGAGACGAATACCGCATCATCTTTTACCACGTGCCTTCGGCGTCGGTGGCCTTTCTGTTCTTCGCCATCTCCATGGCGGGTTCCATCGGCTACCTGACCCTGCACAGGAAGAATCCCACGCTGGCGCTGGCATGGGACGGTTGGGCGGTCTCGGGCGCGGAGGTCGGGATCGTCTTCTGCACCGTGGTGCTGGTGACCGGGCCGCTGTGGGGCTATCGCGCCTGGGGCATCTGGTGGACCTGGGACCCGCGTCTGACAACGACCCTGCTGCTGTGGCTCATCTACGTCAGTTACCTGCTGCTGCGCCGGTTTGCCAGCGGCGCGCAGATGCAGACCTCGTCTGCGGTGCTGGGCATCTTCGGCGGCATTGCGGTGCCCATCGTCTACATTTCGAATCGTCTTCCGGGGCAGCATCCGGGCCCCGTCTTCGGCGGCGGCGAGGGATCGGGGATGGCCCCGGTCATCCTGCGGCCGTTTCTGTGGAATATGTTTGCCTGGATGTGCTGGGGTTTGATGGTGCTGATCGTGCGCCATCAACTCGAACTGAGGCAACAGAAGGCCGTAGCCCGCGAAGCAGAGCGGGCCCTGAACGCCTGATTTAAGAACTCCCTGATTCAGGATTTCTCTGCTTCAGGAATTTGAGGACTCCAATGAAAAAGACCCTTGCCCGGATCGCCGCACTCGTCCCCATTGCTCTGTTCGCCTGGGCCATATTCACCCTCGCCACGGCTCCCGCGGAACCGGCCGGGGACTGGCGGCTGCACCTGACGCAGCAGCAACACGATCTGATGGTGGCTCCGATCGACCATGCGTATCGTGTCACGGCGTACATCCTGACGTGGGCCATCCAATTCGGATATCTGGCGTATGTGGGCCTCAAATGGTCGGCGCAAAGCGCTCGGCCCAGCGAAGACTAGCGCCCGGCCTCCGTGCTGCTCTCTAACATTTTCGATTAGAGCAAGTTAACTATAGACCGGTGGTCGCCTGACACGGTCCGCCCTTGATCGGCCAGTTGCTTCGGCCGCAGACGTTATCCCCTGCGGCTCTTGAAGGACCAGGTACCTCCCACGAAGGTGGTATTGGCATCCCACCTGCCGTTCCGCCGGCGCAGTTTTGGTGGTATTTAAGTTTTTTCTCATTGGATCGATGATCCAGATGTGGACAGGTTCCCTGGAGCCGTCCTGAGGAGAGACGCAATGCATGATCTGATGATCGCTCTTGCTTTTATCGGTATGGTTGTCGCCCCCGCGATTGTTGCCGCCAAGTCCGGCGCCGAAGCCGCGGACGAACTGGACAGCTAGTTTCTAGATTCTCGGCGGTCCCTGAAGCCTGAGAGGACACAGTATGGTCACGCTTCGGAAATTCGTGAATGGCTTGATGGCGCTGGGCGCCGTCGCCTTTCTGGGATCACTGTTGCTGAGCGCGGCGCCGGCGGCGCTTGACCAGGCGGGCCCGGATGCGCGGTCGACCCTTGCCGGCCTCAGTGTGCAGCTCCAATCCTTCTCTCACTCCGCGGGTCTGTTCATCGATCGCAATGTGACCACCGCGCGGCTGCAGATTGCCGGCATGGCCAACAGCATTCCCACCAGTGTTGCCGCTCTGCTGCCCACCAGCGCGCTGAACTGGGCGCATGGCGGAGCCCAGGTGGCGGCGCAGAACGCGGGCGCCAAGGCGGGCGAGATGGCCCGAAAAGTTCCCGTGGTGAACAGCGTGCTCAACTCGACCAGCAACCGCTTTGCCGCGGTGCGCGGCTCGCTGAGCAGTGCGGCGGGGTTCTAGCAGCGAAGCGCTGTTTCATCCTCTCCTCGTGAGGACTGTTCGACCGCAGTGTCCCCGTCGCTATCGTTGCATCCATTCACACTCCAGAGGCGTGGCACTGGCCCGGGCCTGAAGGCCGTGCTCCCTATCTTCGTTTCAAAGGGGGTTGAAACCCCCTGCTCCCTCCGCATAATCGTTTTCACAGCGTTGTGGGAAAAGAAAATTGCCCTGCGCCAAGCCAGCGGATAGACTTGTGGTTTGGGGGCTTTTATGTTGGTTGTGATGAAAGCGCAGGCGACCGAGGAACAGATCCAGGCGGTTTGCGATTATATTGGGCAGTTGGGATTTCGCGCTCATCCGCTACCCGGCGCCCAGCGCACCGCCATCGGCATCACCGGCAACAAAGGCGAGGTAGAGCGCGGCAACATCGAGGAACTCTCGGGCGTGGCCGAAGTCATCCGCGTCTCCAAGGCCTATAAACTGGCCAGCCGCGACGTGAAGGAAGAAGACACTGTCATCCGGTTTCACGGCACTGACGCCAACATCGGCGGACGCGACCTGGCCATTGTTGCCGGACCCTGCTCGATCGAGAGCCGCGACCAGGCCTTCGAGATTGCCGAGCTGGTTGCAGCCGCCGGAGCGCAGTTCTTCCGCGGCGGCGCTTACAAGCCGCGCACCTCGCCTTACGCATTTCAGGGGCTTGGGCTCGACGCGCTGAAGATCATGGCTGAAATCCGCGAGCGGTTTGGGCTGCGCATTATCACCGAGGCCATCGACAACGAGAGCCTGGCGCTGGTGGCCGAGTGGGCCGACGTGATCCAGATCGGCGCGCGCAACATGCAGAACTTTTCGCTGCTCAAGAAGGCCGGCAAGCTGCGCAAGCCGGTGCTGCTGAAGCGCGGTCTCTCGGCCACGCTCGAAGAATTCCTCATGAGCGCCGAGTACATCATGAGCGAGGGCAATTATCAGGTGATCCTGTGCGAACGCGGCGTGCGCACCTTTGCCGACCACACCCGCAACACGCTCGACCTGAGCATCGTTCCCGCCGTGCAGCGGCTCAGCCACTTGCCGATCCTGGTGGATCCCAGCCACGGCACCGGCCGCCGCGACAGCGTGCTGCCGATGGCGCGCGCCGCCGTGGCCACCGGCTGCGACGGCATCCTGGTCGAAGTACACAACCACCCAGAGAAGGCGCTCTCTGACGGTCCCCAATCCATCTACCCGGACCAGTTCGCGCGCATGATGGACGAGCTTGGTCAGATTGCTCCGGTGGTGGGCCGGCATCTTCCACGCAGCATCCATGTGGCCGCGGCAGCGGACTGAGCGCATGACCGAGCCGGCAGGCACCTGCGATGCACGAGGCAACCAGAAGCTGGGTGCCCCATCCTTTCGCCGCTCGTCAGGCGAAAGGGTGGGAAGGCAAAAATCCAAAGCGACGCTCTCCGTGATACTGACGCTGGTTGCCCTGCTGGCGCTCACCGCCTGCGGCAAGCAGAACTTTCCACAATACCCGCCCAACTACCGCGAATATGCGTACGTGACCAACGGCGGCAGCGGCACGGTCACCGTGCTGGACGTGGTGAACGTACGCGTGGATCGCGAGATTCCAGTGGGCCAGAATCCCGTGGCCGTAAACGCCAACCCTACGCGCAACGAAGTCTACGTGGTGAACGCGGGGCTGGAGGGCGGGCAGGGCTCGCTCTCGGTGATCGATGCAGAGAAGAATGTGGTCGCAGCCACCATCCCGCTCGATCGCAAGCCGGTCTCCATTGAACTGGATGCCGATGGCGCGCTGGCCTACGTGGTCAACTCGGGTTCGAATTCGATCTCGGTCATCGACCTGAAGGCGCGGCAGGAGATTGCGCAGATCGGCGCGGGCGAGGAGCCGGTTGCGGCACGCATAGCGCCCGATGGCAGAACGCTGATGGTGGCCAACCGCCGCGGCAACTCGGTGAGCATCGTCGATGCGGCGACGCGACGTGTGCGGGCTGTCTTTGACGGCTGCCCCGGCGCAGACGACGTGGCCATTCTGCCCGACTCATCGAAAGCATTCGTCGCCTGCTCTACGGGCCATCAAATCATGGCCATCGCGCTGGCCGACTCGAAGTTCAATCCCGGCAAGCCGGACCGGATGGAGTCTTTGCTCGATGTAGGTCGCGCGCCCGTGCAGCTGGCGCTTAAGCCCGACGGCGGCGAGTTGTTTGTCTCCAACTCGCTCGCCGACTCGATCAGCGAAGTGGTCACCTCGACCGACGACGTGGGCGGCGCCTACCTGATGGGCGACGCGCCGGTGCGCGGCCTGGTTTCGAGCGACAACTCCATGCTCTACGTGGCCAACTTCCGATCGCAGTACGTGACCCCCTACGCAATCGACGACGGCAGGCGCCTCAAGTCGATCCATGTGGGCGACGGGCCGGTGGCGTTGGCCTTTTCAAGCAACGGCTTTCTAATTTTTGTGGTCGACAACCGTTCGGGAGACATCGCCGTGGTGCGCACGGCGACGCAGTCGCTGTTCACGATTCTGCCCACCGGCCGCGCGCCGAATGCAATTGCGGTGAAGGCGTTCAGGGTGCAGTGATTTCCTGCGCTCCATCAGCCGATGAACTCTTCGGCTGGTTTGTGTTCGTGCTTCCCCACCCTTGCGACAAAAAACAAAAACGTCGCAAGGATGGGGCACCCAGCGCCTTCGATCCAGATGCTCCTCAACTTTTCTTATCTCCCCATCGCGACACGCTGAACTGCGCGCCGGCGAAGAGGATCAGCCCCGAAACATAGGCCCAGAAAAGCAGGCCCACCGAGACATAGAACGGGCCGTAGAGCGCCTTCAGATCGAGGTGCGGGAGCACTTGAACGAAGACCATCTTGGCCAGAAGCCAGATGATGCCAGTGACGATGGACGTGCGCAGAACCGGACGCCAGGGGACCTTGCAGTTGGGCAGAATCCAGTAGATGGAGAAGAAGAAAAGAATCGAAGCCACGCCGGTGGAGAACGACAGCCACAGGTAGCTGATGCCTTTGAAGACAAAGTTATCGATGTGATGAAAGAAGACGATGGTGAGCAGGCCCTGCTCACCGGCGTTGAGCAGAATGCTGACCAGGGCGAGGGCCACCATGAGTAGCGCGAGGCCGAGCGCCACCACCTGGTTGAACAGGTAATTGCGGCTCTTGGTCACGCCCCAGGCCTGGTTGAGCGCCACTTCCAGCGGCAGAAAAATCCCCGTGCAGGAGATGAGAATCATGACCAGCGACAAAGCCTGCACGCCGTGGCGCGGGGCTGCCAGGGCCAGCTGGTCGGCTACAAAGGTCTGGTTGGAGGGAAGAAAATAATGCACCATGTCGCCCACCACGTCCACCATGGTCTGGGAGTGGAACACGGCGCGCGATAGCGTGTAGAGCAGCACGATGAAGGGGATGAAAGAGATGATGGCATTGGCCGCCACGCTGAAGGCAAAGGTATGCACCTCGCTGTCGAGCAGGTAGGCGATGAGCGCCTTGCCGTCGCTGCGCCAGCGATACCATTTCGACTTTGTCGCCGGCTCGACATCGGCCTTGGCGGCGGCAGCTTTCACGGCTGCTTCGTTCTCGATACCGGAATCTGAAACCTGAACCACGTGCGGCTCCTTCATTGGGTACACCAGCATGGCTGCGGCTGATTCGCGCCGGGATGCGTGCGCCGTGCAACCGCTGGATGGGCAATAGTTCAAGGATAGACTCCCTGGGAAGCGCGCGCACCGCGGCGGCGGCGGTAGGGGCGGACGATGCTGGCGCGGCGTCTATGTTTCCCATAAGAAGGGATGAGAATTATAGACGCGGTTGTAAACTCGGACTCGGTGCGGGCGTCTACATGGGTGATGGCAGCCGGCACTGCATTGAAAGCGATAACCATGCCTACGGCGGAAGAGATTGCCGCAGAGGAGTTTTCTCGTGTGGTCGAGCGGCACCGGCCGCAGATCTTTCGTTTCCTGCTCTCCTCCACGCGCGACGTGGACCTGGCGGAGACGTTGACGCAGGAGTGTTTTCTGAAGGCGCACCGCAATTGGGGCAGCTTCAGGGGCGACTCGAGCGCGATGACCTGGCTGATGCGCATTGCCATCAACCTGCAGAAGGATCACTGGCGCAACCGGCGGATGCAGTTCTGGCGGACGACGCGTACCAACTCGGTTGACCTGGACGAGGCCAGCGAGTGGCTGCCCAGCGGTGAAAGCTCGCTGGAGCAGCAGTTGCTGGCGCGGGAGCGGGTCAAGCAGGTGTGGACGGCAGTGAAGGGGTTGAGCGAGCGGCAGAGGACGGTGTTTCTGCTGCGCTATGTGGAAGAGCAGGAGCTGAGCGAGATTGCCGCGGCAACCGGGCTGAGCGAGGGAACGGTGAAGGCGCATCTTTCGCGGGCCGTGGGCAGGGTGCGGCTGGAGTTGGGGGGAAAGCGATGAGCTGGATGAACAGGCAGGAAGACAAGGCGGGCAAGTTGCAGGAGCGGGGCGTGGAGGCTGTGGACGTGGAGCTGGAGCAGGCGATGAAGAACTTCCGCCTCAGCATGCACGCCTGGAGCGATGCAGCCTTGAGCCGTCCGCGCACCGCATCGCAGACGCTGCGGCGCCGCAGCTGGCGGCTGGCGGTGGGCTGGGCGCTGGGCTGCGTGCTGGTGGCCGGCAGCGTGAGCGGCGGACTGTTCGAGCGGCAGCAGCAGATCGAACTGCGGCAGACTGCGGACCGACAGCGTGCCGCCGAGCACGACAGGCAGCTCCAGGAGCAGCAGGCACGCGCCCAGGTCACGGATGAGGCATTGCTCGCCGGTGTGGACAGCGATGTATCGCGCCAGGTTCCCAGCGCCATGGAGCCGCTGGCGCAGATGATGGCCGACGACGAGACGAAATAGGCAGTAAAAACGAATCTGAAAACGGGGTACCCTCAGAGAATGAGGGAAGGAGAAGATGATGATGGCAGGGCTGACGGTAAAGTTGGGGATGGTGGTTGCCGGAATTTCGATTGCCAGTGCGGCATGGGCGCAGGGTCCAGGCGGGGGCGGTCCGGAAGCGGGTTTTGGCGAGCATCGGCCGCCCATGGAGCGGTCGTTCGGGGCCCATGGCGATCATGGCCGCTGGTGGAACAACCCCAGGGTTGCGGAGCGGTTGAAGCTGACCGACGCGCAGCGCAAGGGGATGGACGACACGCTGCAGCAGCATCGCGAGACACTGGTGGATCTGCGCGGCGGCCTGGAAAAGGCGGAGCTGGAGCTGGAGCCAATGATGAAAGAGGACCAGCCGAATGAGAGCCAGATTCTCGCCCAGATCGACAAAGTCGCGCAGGCGCGTGCCGAACTGGAAAAGGCAAATGCGCGCTTCCTGTTGGCCATCCGCAGCAAGCTGACGCCGGATCAGTGGAAGCAGATGCAGGCTGACCGGGAAAATCGTCCCCACGGCGCCTGGGGCAGGGATGGCCAGGGGCCTGGCGGCCAGGAGCGGCCCAACTGGCAGCCGGGCGGCCGTCGCGGCGCTCCGCCGGCGGAGGGGCAGGCGCCTCCGCCGGCAGGTCCGCAGAGCATGCTGGACGGCGAGCCGGGTCGGGATGGGCCTCCGGCGCCGGAAGAGGGCGCGGGCGCCGCGCAGTAGCACGGGTTCAGCAATCCAGCATCAGCGCTACGGGTTTACAGGCAGAGAGCAAATACGGTTGCAAGTCAAAACCGATGGCGGCAAGGGGCGATCCTCTTGCCGCCGATTTTTTTGTACTCAAAGAACAAGGAAGAAAAAAGATCGAATTCGCTTGGAATCCTGTGTTTGACGCAGCGCCAATGAGGCTGCATGCCGCTCAGACTGCTTCGAATCGAGACAAGCCAGTGCAGCGCATCGAGACAGCAGATGGAGCGGATCGGGACACCGGGTGGAGCGATGCGGAACAGCTTGCCCAGAGACACGACAGAAGAGCTTTGTGGAGCCTTTTAAAAAAATGACTAAAGTTATTTTCTCCCGCTCCGATGAAGGGGGTGGATGCAGAAACGCCTATCCGGGAAGTTGCGGAGGGCCTGGCGGAAGGATTCAAACCCCGCGGGCAAGGGCGAGCACCAGGCATCTTGAAAAGGAGTGATCTTCCATGGCCCTCGGAGTCTTGAACAACCTTTCGGCGATCTACGCAGAGAACAACCTGAACAACACGAACAACAGCCTGCAGACGGTGTTGCAGCAGCTGTCGTCCGGGTCCAAGATCAACTCCGGTGCCGACGATGCGGCAGGCCTCTCGCTGATCAACGGCCTGCAGGCCAACTCGATGGCTCTGGCCCAGTCGGAGACCAACGCCACCGAAGGCGTGGGCCTTCTGGATGTGGCCGATGGCGCGCTCTCGCAGGTGACCAGCCTGCTGGACCGCGCCGTGACGCTGGCCACGGAGGCCTCCAACGGCACGCTCAACTCCACGCAGGAGGCGGCGGCCAACCAGGAGTACACCTCGATCCTGGCCGAGGTGAATAACATCGGATCCACCACCACCTACAACCAGGAGCAGGTATTCACGGGCGTTTCCTTGTCCATCTATACCGGTGACTCCTCGACCGCCGGTTCCTCGATCGACGAGCTGAACATCAGCGCGCTCTCGCAGACCAGCGTGGGCGACACCGACGGCGCCATGTCCTACGGCAACGGCACCGGCCAGAACGGCACCAATGTGTTCATCGATCTTTCCAACGACGGGACCGCTGCCAGCGTGGGCGACAGCCTCAATTCATCCGGCGCAACGTCCATCCAGGTCTCCTATCTCAAGACCGGCTCGGGCGGCGCGGTATCTCAGGCGACCACGACCATCACCGTGGGCACCGGCACCAACTATGCGAATACCGCGCAGGGATTGATGAGCGCCATCGACAACTCCGGCCTTGGCCTGACGTCCACGTTTGGCACCGCGGCGCAGGCTGGAAAAGGAGCCGTAGCGACCGCTGGCTCTTCGCTCTACGGCGGCGGCAGCAGCACCGATACCGGCATCATCATCTCCGGCGTGGGTGTGGGCACCGGCACCAGCGCCGGCGAGGTGGGCGCTCTCACCGTGGGCGGCACGGCCCAGGACCCGCTGACCGGCACGCTCAGCATCACCGGCGCCAACGGCACGGTGCACACCGTCACCCTGGGCCAGGCCGACTCGACCGACAACATCACCAACCTGGCCACGACCATCAACTCCGACGGCTACGGCATCACCGCTTCGATCACCGGCGGTACTCTGACCTTCACCTCGGCCAGCCCCACTGCAAGCGTCAGCGGCACCAATCTCACGGACACCGTGTTGACCGTCGAGTCCGGCGCCAGCTTGCCCGTCGTATCCACTGCCGGAGCTCCCAAGGGCAACGCTGCCGGCACGGTGGGCACGATGACGCTGCACAATGCCACCGACTTGCTGACCGGGGGAACGCTGGCCATTACCGGCCAGTCCGGCACGCTCACCAACTTTACGCTGGGCACTTCCGGCACCACCGACAACCTGACCGACCTGGCCAAGACCATCAACAACTGGGCGGCCACCACCGCCGCAGGCGCCGGGATCACCGCCGCTGTAGTCGGTTCCGTCTTGACCATCACCAGCGCCGGTGGCGGCCTTGTCGCCGTCCAGACAGCTCTGGCCGGCACCGCCGTCGCATCCGACTCGGTCGCGGCCTCGCCCACCTCCATCATTCTGGCCGGAACGCCCACCACGGACGTCGCCAGCTCGAGCACCGTCGGCACGCTCACGTTGGGCGGGGCTGGCGAGTCGGTGACGGACGTCCTCAACGGCACGCTCACCATTGGCACCGCCAAGATCACGCTCGGCGGCACCGGCACCACGGATACGCTCCAGGACCTGGCCAAGACCATCGATGCCGGCGACTACGGGGTCACGGCCACCTATAGCCAAACCAACAAGGACATTGTCTTCACCTCGTCCAACTCCGCGCTGGGCGCAACCGGGGCGCTGGCCTTCGCGGCCGCTGCCGGCAACGGCGACCAGACCACCGCCACGGGCACGGTTGCCTATGCCGCCGCCAGCCCAGTCACCACGGCTCAGGACTACTACAGCATCGGCATCGCCTCGAGCGGCGGCATCCAGGATCAGGCCACGGCTGTGGTTGGGGGATCGACCACCTACGGCGGCACACTCAACACCGGCTTCACCATGGATACCAACTCCACCGGCGGAACGGCCACCATCAGCTACTCGGACCAAGCCGGAGAGAACCTGAGCACCACCGACCTGCTTACCCAGACCGACGCTCAGGGCGCGCTGAACGAGCTCAACCGGGCGATCAGCGATGTGGCCGCGCAGGACGGCTACGTGGGCGCGCAGATCAATACGCTGGACTCCATCAGCCAGGTGATGAGCACGCAGCAGGAGAACGTGGTTTCCGCGCAGAATGCGGTGCAGGCGACCGATTATGCCTCGGCCACATCGAACATGTCGAAGTACGAGATTCTGAGCCAGACCGGCATCGCTGCATTAGCGCAGGCTAACAGTGTGCAGCAGGAAGTGACCAAGCTCTTGCAGTAAAGAGGTTTGTGGTAAACGCACGATTGCAATACCTTCAAGAAAACCCAGGGACAGGGCGGCGGCAAAGGGTCAACCTTTGCCGCCCATTTTTTTGCGGCAGTTCGCAGTTCTTATTGATCGGGCGACTCAATACTGTCAGGGTGCCCCATCCATTTCCGCGTCTTTTGCGGAAATGGGTGGGAATACGATGTCACGGTTTTCTTGCCGGATCAATAGCTGACAGCGATCAAAGATGCTGTTGAGTTCGCGGGAACCCGTCACACGTGCTGCACAGCCTGTGCCAGGTGGCTCAGGCTGCTCTTCGCGTCGCCATAGAGCATGGTGGTGCAGGGCTTGAAGAAGAGCGGATTCTCCAGGCCGGAAAACCCGCGCCCCTGGCCGCGCTTGAGCACGATCACGCTCTTGGCGCGATCGACCTCAAGAATCGGCATGCCCGCTATCAGCGACTTGGGGTTGTCGCGCGCGTCGGGGTTGACCACGTCGTTGGCGCCGATGACCACGGCCACGTCTGTGGAAGGAAACTCGGGATTGATCTGCTCCATCTCATACAGCGACGAATAGGGAACGTTGGCTTCGGCCAGCAGCACGTTCATGTGTCCCGGCATTCTTCCCGCCACCGGATGAATCGCGTACTTGACAGTAACGCCGCGGCCTTCCAGCAACTCGCCCAGCTCACGGCAGGCATGCTGCGCCTGCGCCGTGGCCAGACCGTAGCCGGGCACGAAGATGACGCGGTTGGCGAAGGCCAGCTGCATGGCCGCATCGTCCAGCGAGATCTCGCGCATGACGCCGCCGGCGTTGGCCGAAGCAGCCTCCGCAATCACTGCGCCAAAGCCGCCGAACAAGACATTTGTGATCGAGCGGTTCATGGCCTTGCACATCAGCACGGAGAGAATGAAGCCGGAGAAGCCGTCGAGCGTACCGGCGATGATGAGCACGTTGTTGCCGAGCACAAAGCCGGTGGCCGCGGCGGCCAGGCCGGCGTAGGAGTTGAGCAGGGACATGACCACCGGCATGTCCGCCGAGCCGATGGGAATGACCAGCATGACGCCGAAGACGAAGGCCAGTCCCAGCATAGTGTAAAAGGCGGCCGCGGTCTCGGGGTGAATCCAGAAGAAGACGAAGCTCGAGACCATTCCCAGGGCAATGAGCAGATTCACCGCGTTCTGGCCGCGGAACTGCACCGGTTTGCCGGCGATGACGCCTTGCAGCTTGCCCGCGGCGATGAGCGAGCCGGTGGCGGTGAGCGCGCCCAGCATGACTTCAAAGCCCAGCGCGCCGCGGGTGATGACGCCCATCTCCGATGCTTTGACGACAAACTCGCCGATGCCGACCAGGGCCGCGGCCAACGCGCCGAAGGCGTGCGAGAGCGCGGTCCGCTGCGGCATGGCGGTCATGGGAACGCTGACCGCCATCCACGCGCCGATGATCGAGCCGACAGCGAGTCCGGCAATGATCCACACCCAGGTGACGATGTGCGCGCCCACCAAGGTGCCGATGATCGCGGCGAACATGCCGCCTTCGGCCAGAAACATGCCTTTGCGCGCCGTCTCCGGGTGCGACATCATCTTCAGCGAGAGGATGAAGAGAATCGAGGCGACCAGGTACGTGGCTTCCATGAAGTAGGAGGTCAGGCTCACTGTGCGGCCTCCTTCTTGGCGTCTGGCTTGCGCTTGCCAAACATCTTCAGCATGCGGTCGGTGATGCCGAATCCGCCGACGACGTTGATCGTCGCGGTGGTCACAGCCACAAAGCCGAGGATGTGCGCCGGCAGCGGATAGCCCTTGGCCCCGGCCAGAACGATGGAGCCGATCAGCGAGATGCCGGAGATGGCGTTGGTGGCTGACATGAGCGGCGTGTGCAACAGCGGCGGCACCCGACTGATGACCTGGTAGCCGAGAAAGGCAGCCAGCGCGAAGACGTAGACGGAAGCGATGAGGACAGCGGGGTTCATGGGCACCTGCGGTGCGGCGGACGCGGCTCCGCCGCAGAGCGATTGGTTATGCAGAGTCAGTTTGGGTGCCCCATCCTTTCCGCGTGTTAGGCGGAAAGGGTGGGATAGCACGTAGTCAGTTTGCCGTGGCCGCTTCAAGCAGCTTGGCCACGCGTGGGTTGACGGGTTTTCCGTTGTGGGCGACACAGGCGCCGGCCAGCACTTCATCGGAGAGGTCGACGGTGAGTTCGCCCTTTTTCACGATCAGGGCGAGGAAGTTGAGAATGTTGCGCGCGTAAAGCTGGCTGGCGTGCACTGGGACTTCAGCCGGCAGGTTGAGCGGAGCCAGCAGCACAACGCCGCCCAGGATCTGCTCCACACCGGGCTGGGTCAGCTCGCAGTTGCCTCCAGCGGGCGCGGCCAGATCGACGAGCACTGAGCCGGGGCGCATGGCCTCGATGGCCGCGCGGCGAATGAGCCGCGGCGCGGGACGGCCGGGCACCTGCGCCGTGGTAACGATCACGTCGGAGTGCGCGGCGGTGCGCGTAATGAGGTCGCGGCCACGGTCGAGGGCTTCCTCGGTCAGCTCGGCAGCGTAGCCTCCGCCGCCTTCGGCGCTGATGCCGCCCAGGTCCACATCGAGAAACTTTGCGCCCAGCGAGCGCACCTGCTCGCCGGCTGCGGCACGCACGTCATAGGCCTCGACGACCGCGCCCAGTCTCCGCGCCGTGGCAATGGCCTGCAAGCCTGCCACGCCGGCGCCAATCACGAACACGCGCGCCGGCGGAATGGTTCCAGCCGCGGTCATGAGCATGGGAAACAGACGCGGCAGGCGGTCGGCGGCGGTGATGACCGCCTTGTAGCCGGCCACGGTGGCCATCGAGGAGAGCGCGTCCATGGACTGCGCGCGGCTGATGCGCGGCACCAGCTCCATGCTGAACAGCGTTGCCGGGCGGGCGATAGCGGTTGCCAGCGCGTGGGGCGCATCCAGGGGGCGCAGAAAGCCGATGACCACGGCGCCGGCCTTGAGCCGCCCCTGTTCCGCCGTGCCGGGCGCGTTCACCAGCGGCAGCAGATCGGCCGAGGCCAGCAGCTCCGCGCGGTCGGCGGTCACGGTGGCGCCGGCCTCGGTGTAGGCCGCGTCCGATGCACCGGCGCTCGCGCCTGCGCCGGCTTCCACGCTGACTGCAATCCCTTGCGCCAGCAGGGTTTTCAAGCTTTCCGGCAGCAGGGCCACACGCGTCTCGCCTGGGGCGGATTCCTTAAGAATTCCTAAAAGCAATTTACCTCCGCGCTGCATGGGAACAATTGGGATTGAGGGATAGATAGCACCTGCAGGGCAGGACAGTCCACCCATGATTTGGGATTATTCAGGAGCGAGCGAGCGGGAGAGTGTGATACGAGTCACCCGGCGGGCGCGGCGTGTGCAAGATTGCTCAGCCCGAACACGGCTGTCTTTCCGCCGGGCGGCCCGCGGAGCGCGGACGGCATCTCAACCAGAATCGAACCCCGCACAGGGTTCAGCAACGCCGCGGCCAAGGTTGCGGCGCCAACCGAGCAAGAGGTGACAGACATGAAATCCGACGGCCCACTCATTTTGGCTGTTCTGTTTCTGGCAGCAGGATTGACGACGATCTTTGCATACGGCGCAAGCACGGCGAGCTTTAATGCCGCCTATCCGTTTTCCGCGGCGAGCCTTCAGATGTCCATCTCGACGGCCGGCCCGGCGGCTATTGGCGGTCTGCTGCTCACATCGTTGGGACTTCTGCTCATGGTCTGGGCCTTGGCCAGCGCCATTGTTGCGCAGTTCATGGTCTTTGGAACCGGGAGCGGCCGGGCAACGCGCCTGGAGCGGCTGGAGCAGAAGCGGCTTGACCGGGAGGAGCGCCTGCTGGAGCGCGAGGAACGGCTCAAAGCCTCGTATCCCAAGGTCTAGGTTGAAACTGGCTGATCGAGCGGAGGCTTGCAGAGCCGCGCCCTTGTTCGCCTTGAAAAGCTCCTGAAGAAGAAGCTCGGCGCCTCAGGCCTGCAGGGACGCATTGTTCTGCACTTGGGCTTCCATGCCGGCAAGAATGGACTTGAGCTGCTCGAACTCCGGGTGTCCGTGGAGCGGCTTCAGGCGTGGATCGGCCAGCGTCTGGAGGAACCAGGGACAGCGCAACTCGTTGGCGGCATGCAAATCCGCGATTGCCGCATCGAGATCGCCGAGAGCCACGTGGACTGCCGGAATGAATGACCGGAGCACGTAGCGCTCCCGGCTGAGCCATTGCAGCCGCTCCAGGATCGCGCGCGCGTCGGCAGTGCGGCCGGCGCAGGCCAAGGCATAGGCATGCACCACATCGGCCAGGTCAAAGTATGGCTCCTGCTGGGCCAGGTCCTCCGCCAGCCGGACTGCGCGTGCCGCATCTCCGTTGAAGGCAAGAATCATGGAGCCGTAGAGTGCGGTTCCTTCATGGCGCGGAGACTGGCGCATAATGCGCTCGACCCGGTCAACGCTCTCCACGGCCTGGCCATCCAGGTGGCAGGCCCAGGCAAGCCGGTTCTGCAGCCAGGGCGAATAGGGGTCCTGCTCGATGGCCGAGCGGAGCAGATCGATCGCCTCCCGGAAGCGATGCCGGCTCAGAGCAAACATGGAGCGCAGACGCGTGATCCATGGGTCGTGGGGCAGATGAGCCGAGAGCTCGAAGGCCGACAGGGCGGCGGGAAGATCGCGATCAAAGTGCGCGTTGACCCAGGCCAGGGCGGGCAGCATGCGCTCAGCCTGGATAGGAAAGCCGGGAACGGAGTCCGCCGTGCGCTGCACCAGGTCGGCAACGACGGTGGGCGGCATGAACCCGTAGATGCCCTGGGTCACGCACAGGTGCACAAGGTCGACCTTGGCGGCAATCAGCGATGGGTCGAGTTCCGCGGCGCGCGTCAGGTGCTGCAAGCCATCCTGCATGCGATGCCGTTCCAGCGTCTGCCACTCATAGTGGCCGCGCAGAAACAGCTCGTAGGCCTCCCGGCGCAAGGGGCTGAGTTCCATCTCCGGCTCCGCTGCGGAAGCGGAGATGGATACCTTTTCAGCGCTCCGGTCGAGCGGCGTGTGGTGTATCTCAATCTCCTGCGTGGCCGGTGCGTCCTCGGTGCTTGACGCGGCAGCATCGGTTTTCTGGGCATCTGAGACCAATCCCGCGCCAAGGCCAGTGTTGAGACGGAAGTTGAGGCGCCTGACCAGCTCCACCTCGCTGCCTGCAATCCGGGTTCGATCCATCAGCAGGTCTTCCACCCAGATCTGGACGCCATCGGACACGCGAATCATCTCCGCACGCAGGCGGAAATGGGCGGGGAAAGCGCGCACCGTTCCCGCCAGCACCAGGTCCGCCCGCAGGGCCTCGCCAATCTTCTGCGCCGTCATTCCACACTGCGCCAGGTTGAAGATCGAGTCTCGCGCCAGCATGGAAACCAGCGGCCTGGCAGAATTGCTCAGCCGGGCAATCGACTCCTCGGCGATGACTGTTCCCAGGTGCTCTGGGACGCCAATCCCAGTGGCAAAGGGCGGGATGGCCAGCCGGGGAAGAACCTCGGCCTGGGGCGCATCCAGGGGGCGCACCTTGGCAAGCAGCCGATAGCCGCGCTTATAGACGGTCTGGATGCAATCGTCCGGCTGTAGTCGCGCGCGCAACGACGACAGGCAGCGCGGCACGCTGTCTCCGGTCACGTGCACATCGCCCCACAGGGCCTGCTTCAGCTGCAAAGGCGTGACGATCTGCCCGGCGTTGGCCAGCAGCAGCCGGAGCGCGGCCAACTCACGGGGAGGCAGGTGCAACAGCGCCTCTCCGCGAAAGAGCGAGCCATCCGCATCAAGCCGGAAGCCGGCAAAGCGGATGGACTGCTCTCTTCGCTCTTGGCTTGCGGGCGTTAAGCCGGGCAAGCCGGATGAAGCATGATACTTCCGATCCAACGCAGTACCTCGGAGTCTTTGCCAACCTGCTGGCCGATGTGATGCCCTTCCCAAGAACGTAAGGGCGAATACAAATTCTGACCGTCTGGGGCACCGATACTGGACAACCTGGGGAAATGAAGGTGCAGCATTCGCTCATGAGAGATTCGATTTCTTGCGAGCCTCTTCTTCCTCTGAGCTAAGCCAATTATGCGCTGGTGGGGTGCCGGCCGGAAGTCCTACATTGCAATTTACAAATGTTAAAAGTAATAAAAAGTGGTTACTATATTACTAAATAGTAAATAACGAAATCGCGCTGAGAATCGTCGGTTTCCCTTGATTTCTCGCCATATTCACACATTTCCCGCACCGCGAGCAGCCGCAGAGTATTTGCGACGCTCTGAAGCGCGGAGACCTCTCGGGCTCCACCCCCGCGCTGGGACTAGAGAACACTCGAACTGGGCGGGAAGCGGGCTGGAAAACTGGTAGAAGCGAGAGGTAATCCGTAGACGGGGATCGGTAATCAAAATGGAGCGGCCAGGGGAATCGCGCTACGGGGTCGGTGATCGGAGAGCCGTGGTCTCCGGCCCTCGATTTTCCCTCGCAACCCTGCGCGTCAGCGTAGTCGATATGCTAGCGCCCACCAGAGCCTGCGCCGTCCGTTCACTGTTGTGTGCTATTGCTGCTGTTGCATTTGCTGCAGGTCGACAAAAGGCAGTGGGGCCTTGGGCGGCTGCTGGGCTCGCTCCACCAGCACGCTCCAGTCGTCGGGAATGGGCAGCTTGCGGTCGAGAGCGGGCGGCTGCTCGCTGGCCTCGACGTGCACGGCGACATAGAGCTCGCTGTCGGTGCTGCCGCGAAAGACGCCGTGCGTAGGCGGCACGTCTGCATAGTCGCGTCCCACCGCGGTGCGGATATGGCGGTGATGGGCCACCAGGTTGTTGGTGGGGTCAAAGCCCACCCAGCCCAGATGCGGCATGAGCACATCCACCCAGGCGTGTGTGGCGTCGGGCGTGGAGCGGTCGTGGTCTTCGCGGCTGCGGTAAAGGTAGCCGGAGACGTAACGGGCGGGAATGCCTACGTGACGCAGCAGGGTAATCATGGTGTGGGCAAAGTCCTGGCAGACGCCCTTTCCGCTGACAATGGCTTCGTCGATGGGGGAGTCGACACGGGTCGAGCGGGGCTCGTATTCGAAGTAATCGTAGAGGCGCTGGTTGAGTTCCTGCACCAGCATCAGGGGATCGTCGCGGCGGGTGACGCCCATCTGCTGGGCGAGCAACTGGAGCGCCGGCGTCTCGACGGCAAACTGGCTGGGCAACAGGAACTCCCAGTAGTCGCCGGCCTCAATTTGATTGTCGAGCGCGGCCCAGGCATCAGGCGAGAGGAAGGCAGGCACGTCGGGCAGCACCTGCTGCTCCACCACCGACTCGGCGACGATGACCAGCTGATTATGCTCGCCGGGAATGTCGAAGTGCTGCACGTTGTTGCCCAGGTGGTCGCGATAGCTGAAGACGCGGCAGCGCGGGCTGACGGAGAGCGAGAAGGTGAGGCAGTGCTGGTTCAGATCGGAGCGCGGGTTCATGCGCGTCTCCATGATGCTCTCGCTGATGGGGCTCGAGTAGCGGAAGCGCGTGAGGTGCCGGATGGAATAAAAGTTCATGCCCTTCCCCGTTATTTCTTAAGTGGCCAGCGCGGATTGAATGGAGTAGTGCACGTAATAGCGGTAGATGAGCTCGTGAATGCGCATGGACTGCTCGCGGATGGTGTGCAGGAATCCGGCCGTGTCGCCGCTCAGAACTTCGCCGATGTTGGTGTAGCCGAGCAGCGCGTGCAGCCGTCCGATGACCGCGGTGAGCTCGTCCGGAGGGCGGCGGCCGCCGGTGCGCTGGATAGACTCGATGGCGTGGCGGATGCCATCGACGCAGTAACGGATGGCGTGAGGAAAGTCGCGATTGAGCAGGAGGAATTCGAGAATGCGGTCGGGAGACAGATCGGCGGTGTAGACCTGGCAGTAAGCTTCAAAGGAAGTGCAACAGCGCAGCAGGCCCACGAGTTCAAGATACTGGTAGCCGGAGTGATCGCTCTCCTGCGGCTGAAACAGGTCGGCCTGGTAGACCTCGAGCAGCGTGGCGGTGGCGTAGGCGCGTTCCAGGTAGCGGCCCAGGCGGATGAACTGCCACCCCTGGCCGTGAATCATGGTCGTGTCGCTGACGCCTTTGAACAGGTGAATGCCGTCGACGACGGAGGCCAGATAGTCGTTGATGCTGGTGCGGAACTGCTGCTGGGCATGCGGCGAGTGCATCTGGTGGAAGAGCCGGTTGAGCCGCTGCCATTGCTCGCTGGAAATTTCTTCGCGCACCTGGCGGGCGTTCTCCCGCGCGCCGTTCACGCAGAAGGTGACCGAGGCCGGGTTCAGGCTGTCGAAGACCAGCTTGCGCGCCATCGAATCGAGATCTTCGTTCCATTCCATGGAGTCGACCTTGCCCAGCGATGTCATCATGCGGTTCCAGCGCACCTCCGCGCTGGTGTCGCTGGTGTCGAGCATCAGGCCCATGGTCACGTCGAGCTGCCGCACGGTGTTCTCCGCGCGCTCCAGATAGCGGCTCATCCAGTAGAGACTGTCGCCAACGCGCGATAGCATCGTTGTACTCTCCCGAACTCCGTGTCGACTTACGATTCCAGAACCCATGTGTCCTTGCTTCCGCCGCCTTGCGAGGAGTTGACCACCAGCGAGCCCTTCTCCAGAGCCACGCGGGTGAGCCCACCCGGTACGATGTTGACTTTGTCGCCGAACAAGACGTAGGGCCGCAGATCCACGTGGCGCGGCTCGAGCAGATTGCCGATCAAACAGGGCGCGCGGGAGAAATCCAGCGTCGGCTGGGCAATGTAATTGCGCGGGTTGGCCTCGATCTGGCGGGCGAACTCCTCGCGCTGGCGGGCCGTCGATTGCGGCCCGATCAACATGCCGTAGCCGCCGCTCTCGCCCACCGCCTTGACCACCAGCTTGTCCAAGTTGGCCAGCACGTGCTGGCGCTGCTTGTCATCGCTGAGCAGGAAGGTTTTGACGTTGGGCAGAATTTCGTCCTCGCCGAGATAGTACTTGATGATGTCGGGGACGTAGGCGTAGACGGCCTTGTCGTCGGCCAGACCGGTGCCGAAGGCGTTGGTCACCGTGACGTTGCCGGCGCGATAGGCGTTGAATAGGCCCGCGCAGCCCAGCGAGGAATCGGAGCGGAAGATGAGCGGATCGCTGAAGTCGTCGTCGACGCGGCGATAGATGACGTCGACGCGCTTGAGGCCGTCGGTGGTGCGCATGTAGACGACGTTGTCGTGCGTGACCAGGTCGCGGCCTTCCACCAGATCGATGCCCATCTGGCGCGCCAGATAGGTGTGCTCGAAGTAGGCCGAGTTGAAGACGCCCGGTGTGAGCAGCACGATGTTGGGCTCCGGCCGGCCCTCGGGCGCGAGCGAGCGCAGCGTGCCCAGCAGCAGCTGCGGATAGTGCTCGATGGGGCGCACGCCGCAGCTGTGGAAGAGCTGCGGGAAGGTGCGCTTCATGACGCGGCGGTTGGTGAGCATGTAGCTTACGCCCGAGGGCACGCGCAAGTTGTCTTCGAGGACTACAAACTCGCCGGTGTTCAGGCGGAGCAGATCGGAGCCGACCACGGCGATGTAGACATTGCGCGGCACCTGCAGGCCGCGCATCTGGCGGCGATAGTGCTTGCAGCTATAGACCAGCTCCTGCGGCACCACGCGGTCGGCGAGAATTTTGGCGTCGGAGTAGACGTCGCGCAGAAACTCGTTCAGGGCGGTGATGCGCTGGGTGAGGCCGCGCTCGATGCGGTCCCACTCCTGGGCGGTCACCACGCGGGGCAGCAGGTCGTAGGGGAAGATGCGTTCGGTGCCCTCGTCGCGGCCGTAGACGGTAAAGGTGATGCCCTGGGTGAGGAAGGAGAGATCGGCCGACTGCTTGCGCCGCTGCAACTCCTCCTGCGGCAGGGCGGCCAGAGTCTCCGCCAGCGCCCGATACTGCGGCCGCAATTCTCCGCTGGCCTCGCGCATCTCGTCGAAGGCCTGATCGAGCGGGTAGTCTCCGAACAGCGAATCCATCTCCACTGGCTGACTGGCGCTCATGAGCCGGGGCTTTCCTGGGAACAGATTCAGAGTCGCACGGCGCCTGGGTTGCGGCTTTACCGGGAACTGCGCCCGTTGCCCGGTTTCCGTTCCACAGCCCAGCCGGCTTGAAACCCTGTTCTATAGCTTGTAACACACGGGGTATAAGGGCGCCATCAGGAAAGGGGGATGGGAGCGGGCGGAAGGCTTGGCTGGATTGCGGAGCAAAATCCGGTTCTGCGTTACAATCCTTGCATCGAGGATGCGATGGGCGCCATTGAGGATACCCGCAAACGGCTCCAGGATTTTCTGGCCCCGGAGCTGCGCGAGCTGACCGCACGCGTGGATGCTCTGGAACCACGCTTGGATGCGCGATTCGACGCGGCGGAGCGGCTGGCCTCAGAACTGCACGGCCGAACCATGCAAGCCATGGGCAGGCTTGCCGATGTATACGAGCTGCGCGAACGGATCACCGGCATTGAGGCACGCGAAAGGGCAAGCTAGACCCTGCAGTCCGGTTTGCGGCCGCAGCTACTGCCCCTGCTCGCCAACTTTGTACATATATTTGATTGCCGACTTATAAACCAGCGTCTTGGCTTTGCCGCGGACTTTGAGGCAGTTGCGGTCGTACCACTCAATGCAGCCTTCGATCTTTTCTCCGTCCTCCAACACAATCACCATCGAAGTCTGCGACTGGATCTGCTTTTGCAGATAGAACAGCTCTGCCTGGCGATAGGTGGATTCTTCTCCGGACAGCTGAGCCGGGAAGCGGAAGGGGAGCGGCGCAGAAGCGCTTCTTCTGGCGCGCGGCTGTGCGGGGCGGTCCTGCGCCTGGCCTGGCTGGTGGCCGCTGGGGCTCGGTATCTGGGGAAGGATGGCGTGGATGCTCATGCAGCACAACCTCTCTGGGGAAAAGTAAAACGATCAAAACTGCCGTCGGCGCTCTGCCATACAGGCAAAAGACGCGCGAGAACTCCGCTTCATTCGTCCCGCAGCGTGCCGCGGATTTCCATCCGCTGCAGCAGACGCGCAACCGGTCCCACGCTGAAGGAGGAGCATACGGGACGGAGAAGGCAGCATAGCCCTCGCTTTCCGGCTCTCGCACAGTGTGGGATTGCTTGGTACTTGTAAGGATGCCGGGGAACAGGCGCAGGTTGCCCCTTATTTTGGACGGGAAAACCGCAGGTGCGAAGAGACCTTTTCTAGTTTCGTTCCAGGCCAACGGCCATCGCGTCCAGTGAGAGGGAGCGGAGCAGGTTGCGGCGCATGCCCTGCTCCACCTGGCCCAGCGCGCGGGCGGCGCCGTCAATCCAGTCGATGGTCAGGCCCTGGGCCAGGCGTTCCAATTCCGGAGCCAGGTCGAGGTTGCGCACCAGGCGCGGAGTGCCGGCCACCACCAGCAGCAGGTCCTCGACCAGGCTGCCCAGGGCGCGCAGCAGGTTGATGCTCCTCTGCTGGCCGTCGGCGCCGGCTCGGTAGCTCTCCGTGGCGTGGAAGAGCTGGGAGTAGTCGGGCTCCCGTAGAGCGGTGTGCAGGATAACCAGGGCGTCTTGGCGGCTGGCGAGATAAGCGGCCAGGTCGAGGTTGAGGGCGCGTCCCACGGCGCCTTCGGCCAGGCGCGCGGCGAGAGCGCGGTCGGCCGGCTTGAGCTCCGGGCGGCGCTGGGCCAGCAGTAACTCAAGGTCGGCCGCGGGGATGGCGCCCAGCCGGTGAATCACCGCGCGGGAGCGGATGGTGGGCAGCATCTCCTGGGGATTTTCCGTGAGCAGGATCAGCGAGGTGTGCTCAGGCGGCTCTTCGAGCACCTTAAGCAGGGAGTTGGCTGCCTCCTTCATGAACGCCGATGAAGTAAAGATGGTGAAGGTGCGTTTGGATTCGACCGGCGGGCGGTAGTAGGCCACGTGGATGACCTGGCGGACCTGGCCCATCTTGATGAGCAGCTGCGGCGGGTCAGGGGGGACGATGAGCAGGTCAGGATGGGTCTGGATGAGGATGCGGGTCTCGCGCTTGTCGGTCTCGCGCAGCCCGTCGCGGGCCTCCACGGCCTCGGCTACACGGGCTTCCAGGTCGGCGGATTCACCGATGCGGGTGCAGTTGGAGCAGACGCCGCAAAAGTCGGGAAGGCCGTCAGACTCGGTGGGATTGAGGCAGTTGTAAGCGCGGGCCAGCATCAGCGCCAGCGTGTACTTGCCCGCGCCTTTGGGGCCGGCGAGGATGAGCGAATGAGGAAACCGCTCCGCGCGGATGCTCTCGCGGAGATGGGTGACGGTTTGCGTGTTGCCGAGAAACTGCTCGAATCCCACGGATTGAGTTTAATGGATAGGCCGGGTTTGGAATCCTTTTGCCGCGGGGCGAATCTCTCCAGGGGGGACGAGCGATCCGAGCCAGAGGGTTAGTGTCGGCGGCTCAAGGCTGGAAGCGCGAGGCCCGTGAAAGAGAAGGTCAGCCATGCCAAACGACGCAGCATTGCGCCAGCACTTGATCAAACTGCTCAAGGGCGGAGAGGCTCATGTAGTCTTCGAAGATGCGGTCAAGGACTTTCCCGCCAAACTGCGCGGCGCGACGCCGGATGGGGCGGAGCACTCGCCCTGGCAGGTGCTGGAGCACCTGCGCCTGGCGCAGGAGGACATTCTGGATTTCTCAGTGAATCCCAAATACAAGCCACGGGAGTGGCCCAAAGAGTACTGGCCGGAGACGGCAGCCCCGCCGAACGCAACAGCCTGGGATAAGAGTGTGGACACCTACCTCGCGGACCGCGAGGCGCTGTGCGTCCTGGTGGCCGATCCGAAGACCGATCTCTACGCCGAGATTCCGCATGGGGAGGGGCAGACCATCCTGCGCGAGGCGCTGGTGGCCGCAGACCACAACGCCTATCATCTGGGCCAACTGGTGCTGTTGCGGCGGCTGCTGGGAGCGTGGAAGTAGGGTCAGTCCACGCGCCCGCGCCGCGCCTGCGGCCTCAGTTATGCAGGTCAGTCTTCTGGAGCATGGCAAGAAACTGGCGCAGGGTGCGCTGGTCGATGGCGACGGATAGCAGCTTGCCGTCGCGGTTGAAGAGAAAAGTCCGGGGAATGCCCTCGATGTGGAAGAGCTTGTGCACCGAGCCGCCGGGGTCAAGCAGGATTGGCGGATGATAGGTGGAACCGCCGAGGAAGGAGTTCACCTTGAAGCCGTCCTCGTCGGTGATGGAGAGGATCACGAGGCCCTGGGGCTCAAAGAACGTGTAGAGGCGGTCGAGTTCTCCCATTTCAAGACGGCAGGGAGCGCACCAGGTAGCCCAGAAGTTGACCATCACGATTTTGCCGCGCAGCTCCGAGAGAGTCCATTTCTTGCCGTGCAGGTCTTTCAGGGTGAAGTCGGCTTTTTCGACTTCCGCGTCCTGGTCGGCCAACTGCTGCTGTGCCTTGGCGAAGAGCGGATCGACGAGCGTTGCCGTGACCTGGTCATAGCGGACCAGATTGGCCAGGTCGAGATAGGGCATGGGCGGCTTGTCGCCCTTGGCAGGCATCGGCGAGTCGGCCAGCGACTTGGCGAGGGTATCGGCAACTGCTTGCAGGGTGTCGGCGCCGGCATCGCCTTCGGTGGAGAGATGGCAGAGCGCGTCGGCCAGTTTGAGCCTGGCCATGCCGGCGGGAAGAGCGCGGATGTCGAGCGCCAGTTGGAGGGTTGCGGCGGGACGCTTGTCCGGGGCAAGCGAACGGAGCTTTTCAAGCTGCTTGCCGATGGAGGATTCTGTGACCTCGGCAAGCAACAGCGGTGCGGCGGCAAGGAGGGCCGCTGCAAGAAGAGTGCGATGGAGGGGTTTCATACGGTCTCGCTTGATGGATGGATTGGAAGACGAAAATCTTTGCCGGGATTATAGAACGCCATCGATCTCCGGCGCAGTGCCCAGGGCGGATCAGCCGTTCAAGGCTGCGGAAAGCCGGGCCGCCACTGCCTCCACAATTTTCTCGTGGACTTCATCGAGACCCAAATCGCCTTCGATGAGCACGACGCGCTCCGGCTCTCGCGCGGCAATCGCGCGGTATTGATCCCAGACCCGGCGGTAGAAAGCATCCTGCTCGCTTTCAAAGCGGCTCTCGTCGGCGCCGTCCTGCTCGGCGGTGCGCTGGTTGCGGCGGCGGGCGCGCTCCAGGGAGACTTCAAGCGAGGGCAACAGCAGCAGCGTCAGATCGGGTTGCAGGCCGTTGCAGAGCAGCCGGTGCAGGGCGAGAACCGGTTCGGAGCCGAGCTGACGTCCGCCGCCCTGGTAGGCTTCGGTGGAGTCGGTAAAGCGGTCGCAGATGACGATTCTGCCGCTGTCGAGAGCTGGCTGGATGACTTCGACAATGGCCTGCGCGCGGTCGGCAAACATCAGCGCCATCTCGGTCATGGGAGCCAGGCCGGACTGGCGGGAGTCCAGCACCAGCGCGCGGATGCGGTCGCCGGTCCCGGTACCGCCGGGCTGGCGGGTGAGGATCGGGTCTTCCGAGGGAAATCGCTTCTTGAGCCAGGCGGCCAGGCGCCGGATCTGCGTCGTTTTGCCCGAACCATCCAGGCCTTCCAGGGTGATAAACAAGCCGCGCGGCATGGGCTGAGTCTACCACCGCGGCACTATGCGACCGGAAGGCTCGGGGGCCGAAAATAAGGGGGAGACGAGTCTCTAGCGTTTGTGGTACAACAGGATGGTTTTTTGAACGTCACGAGAGCTGCTTGGCTGGGCTCTCATCGGAGCGGAAAGTGAATCTCATCCAGTTGAACAAAATTGCTTCTTCCGTCTTTTTTTTTGGAGCCATCCTCGCCGCGGGTCGTCTGAGCGCACAAAACCTTACTCTGGAAGGCCAGACCGGCGGCTTCCTCACTCCCACGGCCTACGTTGTTGAGTCGGCCAAGGGGCAGTTCTTTTCTCATCCGGCGGTTGGCTTCCACTTCATCGCGGCCTCCACGGTGATCGGCTATTTCGAGACGCTCAGCTTTACCGAGGGGTTTGCCAACCGGGGCGAGGCCGGCTATACGCGCAGCGTACACGAGCTTGGTAACACCCCGGCGGGAACGGCGGCCAACGCTGCCTCCAGCAGCCTGTGGGACTTCAACGGCATGAATATCTTCCACGGCAAGGTGGTGGGGATCAAGGACGGGCAGTTCGGCCCCTGGACGCCGGGTCTGGCGGTGGGCGGCGTGGTCCGCACCGGCGACAAATTCGTCTCTGGCGCGGCGATCCCTGAGGCAGTTGGGCTCTACGATCAGTACTGCATTGCGACCCAGCAATGTACGCCTGTGCCCATCCCGGCGGCCAAAGCCTACACCAACGGCGACGTTTACATCTCCCTCACCAAGACCTGGGCCAAGAAGCCGGTTCCATTCCTGGTGAACCTGGGCTGGAAGGCCACCAATGCAGCCATCTTCGGCATCGGCGGCCAGGCAACGCGCTTCGGCGGACGGCTCTACGGCGGGCTGGGTATTCCGCTGCCCCTCTTCAAGGGAATCGTGGCTGTGCCCTCGGCCGGCTTCACGCAGGAGCCGCCCACGGTCAAAGGCCTGGGCCCCAATGCGCCGAACGGCATCCCTCTGCTGCAAGGCAAGGCTGACCTGCCCACAACCCTTGACTACGCGGTACGCATAACGCAACGCGAGCACCCGCACTTTGCCTTCGATATAGGCGTCGGCCAGGTGGCGGGAAATATAGGCAACGCCGTTGTGCCCACTGGCTTGCCCGCGCCCTATCCTCCCTATATCTTTCCGCCCATCAATCTGGAGGCGCGCCACGTGGTGGGCATGGGCATCAGCATTCGCCCCTGACGGCGCGGGCGCGAAGGGCTTCAATCGGCGCAATTCGCCTGAGCAGATTTGATCAGAATCAAAAATGGGCCTGGAGCTACTCTGGCAGGGTAGTTCCCAGGCCCTTTCCATATTGAGAGTGAATCACTTGACACGGCGAAGCAGTCTGGAGAAAGCCAGGAGATTCTATCCATGCGATTGATTCGCTTTTCTGCCCGCTTGCTGATGTTTGCGCTGCTTCTTGCGCTTGTTCCGGCGTCGATGCGCGCCCAGATCTTCATCAGTGTGAACTTCGCACCGCCGGAGTTGCCGGTGTATGAGCAGCCCCCATGCCCCGAGCCGAACCTGATGTGGACCCCTGGCTATTGGGGCTACGGCCCGGACGGCGGCTACTTCTGGGTCCCCGGCGCATGGGTGCCTGCGCCCTACGAGGGCGCCTTGTGGACGCCCGGCTATTGGGGCTGGAACAACGGCAGCTATGCATTTAACCAGGGCTATTGGGGCAACCATGTCGGCTACTACGGCGGCGTCAACTACGGCGGCGGCTTCCTGGGAGTCGGCTTTGCCGGGGGCGAGTGGCGGGGCCGAAACTTTGCCTATAACACCGCTGTGGTGCATGTGAACGAGACCTTTGTCCACACCACTTTTGTGGACCGTACCGTCATTGAGAGAAGCACCGTGTCCAACCCCAGTCGCGCGGCATTCAGCGGCGGCCCGGGCGGGGTACAACACAGGCCCACTGCCGAGGAGCAGGTGGCCACTCACGAAAGACATACAGCTCCAACCCCGGTGCAGACGCACCAGATAGCGGCGGCCAGGGTGGACAAGACCTCCTATGCCAAGGCCAACGGCGGACACCCAAAGACCCTTGTCGCCGAGAAGCCTGCCGCCGCGCCGGCACACGCTGCACCCGCGGCGGCGAAGAGCGAAGCCAGGCAGCCGGCGAGGGCCGAGCCAAAAGCCGGGCCCAAAGCCGAGCCCAGGGCAGCAGCCAAGCCAGCAGAAAGCTCTGCGCCGAAGGCTGAGCCTAAGACAGCACCAAGGCCGGAAGAGAGAGCTGCGCCCAAGGCCGAGCCCAGGGCAACGGCCAAACCGGCAGAGAGAGTTGCACCGAAGGCTGGGCCCAAGGCGGAAGAAAGGGCCGCGCCCAGAGCCGAGCCGAAGCCAGCCGCACCCAGAGCCGAGCCAAGACCGGCTGCGCCGAGGGCCGAGACAACGCCTACTCCCCGATCCGAGCCGAATGCGACTTCACCCAGGCCCGAGTCGAGAGCACCTGCACCCAGGGCTGAGCCGAGACCGGCTGCACCCAGGGCTGAGCCAGCGCCGGCCGCACCCAGGGCTGAGCCAAGACCGGCTGCACCCAGGGCCGAACCAAGACCGGCTGCGCCAAGACCAGCCGCGCCGAGGGCTGAACCGAAACCGGAAGCAAAGCCAAAATAATGCATATAAGGCGTCCCTCCCCTGCCATGCAGAAAGGCCCACGGTCAGCCGTGGGCCTTTCTGCGTTTGCGCACTTCTTCAATCACCATCGGGTTCAGCGAGGCGCAGACCGGCAATCTCCACTTCCAGGCCGCCGAAGTCGGGGTGATCGTTCTCGCGGATGCGGTAGGCCAGATCGACGAGGCTACCCTGCGCGAGTCCGAGCGCGGCGGCGCGCGCGGCCAGGTCCCATCCCACGCCGCGCATGCCCGCAGTGGAACCGGAGAGCAGAGGCGCATCCTGCGCCAGCTCCAGGCGGATGTGGCGTTCCTTCATGATGCGTGGCGCGGCCACCAGGCGCACGCGGCGAGCCATAAAGATGGGCTCGGGATTGCCGTGGCCGAGCGGCTCCAGCTTGCGCAGCCAGCCGGCGAGCACCGGTGTGATGCGGTCCAGCGGCAGCTCGGCGTGAATGCGAAGGATATGTTCGGGCTCGCGCCCGCCCAGGTGTTCCTCGGCATAGAGGCGCAGGCGTCGCTTCAGCTCGTGAAGATTTTCCGCTGGCATGGCGAAGCCGATGGCGAAGGCGTGACCGCCGAAGCGCGTGAACAGATCGGCGCAGCTCTCGATGGCGTCGAGAAGCGGAAAGCCGTCCACGCTGCGGCCGGAGCCGTGCGCCACACCGTCTTCCACGCTGACCACAATGGCCGGTTTGGCGGTGCGCTCCACCACGCGCGAGGCGAGAATGCCGATGACGCCGCGATGCCAGCCGTCGCCGTCGACGACGAGTAAGCGATCGGCGGCCAGCTCCACATCGGATGCGAGCCGCGCTTGAATCGCGGTCAGCGCGGAGGCTTCCGTGTCGCGGCGCTCGCGGTTCAGGCGTTCGAGCTTGGCCGCAAGCTCGTTGGCGCGTGCAGCATCGCGCGTGGTGAAGAGCTCGATCACTTCCGAGGCCACGTCCATGCGTCCCGCGGCGTTGATGCGCGGCGCAAGGCGAAAGGCTACGTCGAAGCCGGTCAGCTCTTTTGCGGCCGGGTCGAGCGCGGCCGCGGCAAATAGCGCACGCAAGCCGGCGCCGGCGGGCCGGCGCAGCTCGCGCAAGCCCAGCGTGGCGATGACGCGATTCTCGCCGCGCAGGGGAACCGCATCCGCAATCGTCGCGATGGCAGCCATCTTCAAAAAACTGGGCAGCGTTTTTTCGCGGGTGCGGGCTGCGTCCCGACGCTCAAGCACGGCCTGCGCGAGTTTGAGGGCGATGGCCGCGCCGCAGAGGAATTTTTCCGGATAGCCGCAGCCGGGCTGGTTGGGATTGAGGATGGCGAGCGCGTGCGGCACGGCGTCGCCGGCTTCCAACAAATGGTGGTCGGTGACGATCAGGTCGAGGCCCAGCTTGCGCGCCGTCTCCGCTTCGGCAAAGGCGCGCATGCCTGTGTCGACAGTGATGACCAGGCGCACACCGGCTGCGTACGCCTCTTCAAGCACGCTCGATTGCAGACCGTAGCCCTCGCGCAGTCGGTGCGGGACGTGGAAGCGCGCCTCGCCGCCCAGCATCTCAATGGCTGTCTTGAGCAGCACCACGGCGGTGGCGCCGTCTACGTCGTAGTCGCCATAGAGCAGAACCGGCTGGTGGAGCGCAATGGCCTGCTCCAGCCGCACGACTGCCGCGCTCATGCCCAGCATCAGGCTGGGATCGTGGAGAAGCGCGAGCTCGGGATTGAGGAAGGCGAAGGCGGCGGCCGGCTGGGCGATGCCGCGAGCGACGAGCAGTTCGGCGAGCACCTGCGGCAGGCGCGCGGCTTTCGCCAGCTCGGCCGCTGCCTCCGGGTGCTGCTCGGCAAGCACCCATCGCTGTTGGGGACGACGAAGGAGAGTTCCGCCAGCCACGCTCGGCTGAGCTCCACTAGCGTCAGCTGCGCGCAAGCCGGCCGCGCTCACCGCGCTTACTCGTCCTCGTCGTGATCGTGGTCGTGATCCTCGATGACGATGTCTTGGAAGGACTCGATGTCTTCAAGCAGCGTCTGGAAGCGCTCGTACCACTCGGTGGTAGTCTCGTGCAGAAACACCAAACCCTGGTAAACAAAGCCCAGCTGGATGTAGCCCAGGTTGCCGGCGTACTTGCGCAGCCACTGCGCCTCCACCAGTTCGGTGGCTTCTTCGTCGGGAAAGTTCATCTCGCCGGCTTCTTCAATCAGCGCGTCGAGTTCCTCGCGCTCCAGCGTCATCTCGCTGAAGGTGACGAAGGGCGCGCCGACGTGCTTGGCCATCTCCACAAAGTCTTTCCACGCGTCAGGGTTTCCAGCGCCCTCCCACACAATGGAGGGAATGTCTTCGGTGACGTAGCCGGGCAGGCGCTTGAGGCCGTGCCCTTCAATGAAGGCCACCATGTCGTCTTTGAGCGAAAGCAAGTTGTCCGTACTCATAGTCAAGGTTCTATTTTCGCAGATCGAACCGGGTGGGGGTGCTGCGATTCTGGTGCGATTGAGAAAAGTGGGGCCCGATGCCGGTTCAGGCTGCCCCGGCCCAACGGGTTACTCTGGAAGCAGGCGCAGCAATTTTTCCGCGCCGCTCAGCACCGCCGATTGGCCCCATTCAGGAGGAACACCGCTTGCCCGCATTTGAACGCCATGTCTTTGTCTGCCACAACACCCGCCCCGCCGACGCTCCGCGTCCGTCCTGCACTACGGATGGAAAAAGCGAACTGCACACGCAGCTACAGCAGCTTTCGAAGGCCGCCGGACTCGCCGGCAAAGTGCGTATTAACAAATCAGGCTGTCTGGATCAGTGCGAGCACGGCCCCACGGTTGTGGTGTATCCCGAGGCGGTCTGGTACGGCAACGTGCAGGCCGTGGACGCCGCGGAGATTGTCTCCGAGCACCTGGTGGGCGGGCGGCCGGTGGAGCGGCTGCGGCTGGCCGAAGACTGCATCAATACCAAGAGCTGCCCGCATCGCGGCTGAGGCGAACAGCGATTGCGGGAGACAAGCGAAAGCCGGATTCCTGCAAGAGTTCTTACTTGGAGGAAGCGGGGGCATTCATGCCCCTGACGAGCGCGTGGAGAGATTGGCCTTCAGGTCTGGAGTTTGTCTCGATTGCAGCCCGGGGTTGAAGCCCGGTCGTTTTCGACATTGGTTTCAGGGGCATGAATGCCCCTGCTCCCTCCGAAAAGGCGGATGAAGGCAACATCGCTGCCGCGCTTTCCCAACGAATGATGGGAAAACTTGGATGCATTGGCTTTGCCTATTGCGGCGGGCTTACGCGGTCCGGAACAGCAAATCTTCAAGAGCCATGCGCCGCACCTGCCAGGGCTCGCGGTTCTCTTCCTTGGCTTTCAGCCGGCACTTGCCGTCGTCGGTAAACAGCAGCGTCACTTCAAACATCTGGTTGCCGCTGGGGTCGAGAACCGTGATCGCGTGGTCTTCATAGCGGAAGGTCACGGCCCTGCGGTAGTCCGCGGCCTGCAGAACAACGGAGAAGCCGTCGTCCTTGTCGACAATCGCAAACTCATACGGAGAGTTGTCGGGGCGCTGTGCGTTGCGCTCCTTCACGTCCCCTTCAATTTCCTCCCTGAGTTGCTTGAACATTTTTGGCAGCGTGCATGCGGAACGCTCCGCGACCCAGTCGAACCTCGGCTCTTCTCTCTCCGCACTGTCACTCACGCTTCTATCTCCCTATGGAAAACTCGATTGCGGCTTGCAGACCGCGGAGCTGGTTGCGCAAGCTGCCGCGCTGCCCTCATGCGCCAACAGGCCCTACTATAAATGCTACGGTCGTCAGGTTCCGCGATGCTGTGCAGTTTGGGGCACACTGCGGAGAGCTGGGCCCGGCTGGAAGCCGGTTCGGTAGAATATGCCGTAAGCTGGCTGGGCTCGGTCGGCGGCCGGGGAGAACGGCTTGCCGGGGGCAGGCTGCCAGCCGCCGGGCCAAACATCCATGAAACTGGAACAACCGGTACGGGGAGGACGCTATCGCAGTCCGAATGCGTTTGGGAGATTTGCTGGTTCGAGTGAAAAAGGTCACCGAGCAGGATGTGACCTTGGCATTGGAGCGCCAGGCCGAACAGGGCGGCCGCCTGGGCGACAACCTTGTGGCCATTGGCGCCATCAGCAAGAACGCGCTGGAAGCCTTCATTCACCGCATCCCCGCCGAACCGGCCAACATCGCGGCCACCGGCCTGGAAGAGGGCGATCTGCTGTCCCTGCTGATGAGGCTCATCTACACCGGCCGTCTGGAGTCGAACCGCCAGTTCGTTGAAGCCATCAAGTTGCCTTATCACATTGTGCTCGACCTGGTGCAGATGGCGGTCGACCGGCAGCTGCTGCGTACGCTGGGAACGCGCGACGCCGAGAGCGTGGTGGACATGCGCTACCTGCTCACCGAGGCCGGCCGGGTGTGGACCATCGACGCCCTGGAGCGGCTGCGCTATGCGGGACCGGCGCCGGTGACGCTGAATCAGTTCACCGATCAGGTGAGCCTGCAGAAGCTGACCAACGAGATCGTCTCCTTCGCGCGCATCCGCGAGTCGTTCAAGGGCCTGACCTTCGACGACAGCATCGTGGAGCAATGCGGGCCGGCCCTGAACTCGGGCCGCGCCATCCTGCTCTACGGGCCTCCGGGCAACGGCAAATCGTCTGTGGCACACTGCCTGGGCAACGTCTTCGCGGACGTGATCTACGTGCCCTACGCGGTCAGCGTCGAGGGGCAGATCATCCGCGTCCTCGACTCCAGCCTGCATGTGCCGCTCACCATTGAGGCCAACCGCGACCACGACAGCTCCTCGTTTGTCCGCACTGAAGAATACGACGCGCGCTGGGTTCCCTGCCGCCGTCCCTTTGTGCTGGCCGGCGGCGAACTCACGCTCGAGATGCTGGACCTGCGCTATGACCCCCACGCCAACTTCTATGAGGCTCCGCTGCATCTGAAGGCTCTGGGCGGCTGTTTCGTCATCGACGACTTCGGACGCCAGCTGGTAAGCCCCACCAACCTGCTCAACCGCTGGATTGTGCCGCTCGAGAGCCGTGTGGACTATCTCAAGCTGCACACCGGCAAGACCTTCAGCATCCCCTTTGAAGAACTGATCATCTTCTCCACCAACCTGGACCCCGAAGACCTGATGGACACAGCCTTCCTGCGCCGGCTCCCCTACAAGATCGAGGTGGGCGCGCCCAGTCTGGAAAACTACCGCAGCATTTTCTTGAACGAGTGCGAACTCCGCGGCATGGAACTGTCGCCCGGTGTCTTCGAGTTCATCGTACACAAGATCGTTGAAGACAAGGGGCTGGAACTCGCCGCTTACCATCCGCGCTTTATTGTCGACCAGGTGGCGGCGACCTGCCGCTTCATGGGCGAAGCGCCTCATTTCGAGCACCGCTTCATTGAATATGCAATCGACAACCTGCGCGTGAAGCAAACGGCCAAGAGCGAAAGGAAAGGAACCGCTGCGCACATCTGATCGACAGGGAGCCGCAAATCCCGGAGCGGCTCCCGTCACCTTGGTAACCGATTCGAGTCGGCTTCTTTGCGCTGACGGTTGAACCTTCCTCCCCCGGGGCCCGATAAGCCCAGTGTGGAGGAATCATGAACCGAGCTCATTCATCCCCGACGCTGCCGCTCATGCTGATGATGGCGGTTGCCGTATGGGCTGCCCATGCCGCGAATCCGGACACCCCGGTGGCCGCGCAGCCCATCAGCGGCGCTTACGCGGTTACCTTCAGCATCAAAGCGCCTTCGACCGTGCAGTCCGGCTCCACAGTAACGTGCAAGGCCAGAATTACGCCCAAACTAGCGGCCCAGACCAACGGCCGGGAAGCCACTCCGGCGCAGACCGTGCAGGGCGTTGCCACGCTCTCCGGCCTGGCGGCCAATTGCACCGTGCTGGTGCCGTTTTCCTTTGCCAGCGGCGACCCGCGCACAGGGGCTGCTCTGAGCTATGAGATCGATGCGGTGAGCGGCTCCACGCTGGAGGCCGTACGCCGGCAAGACGGCATTGCCGTGCCCTTGCCGCAGGCCGGCACAACGGCGAATCTTCGCCTCGACGTGAATTTCTAGGGCATTCTCGATTCAGGAGTTGACGCGGCTGAGGGTGTGCAGGCCCGACCTGCTGCTTCATGCGCGCTCAATTCGCCTTGACCAGCCTGCGCTGCAATGCCTCCAGCGTCTGCCCCTTGGTTTCGGGGTACGTGAACAGCACCACCACAAACTGCACCACGGTCATGATTGCGAAAAAGACAAACGGCGTGTGCGTGCTCATGGAATGCACCACCACGGGGAACAGCATGGCGATAGCCGCGTTCATGAACCAGTGGCTGGCCGAGCCCACGCCCTGGCCCTTGGAGCGGACCGAGGTGGGAAACACTTCGCCGATGTAGACCCAGATGACCGCGCCCTGCGACATGGAGAAGAACGCGATGTAGACCACCAGCAGCCACACCAGCGCGCCGGGGTGCGAGTGCGTGGCAAAGAGCCACGACACGCCGGCAAGACACGTGGCCGTACCCGCCGCGCCAATCAGCAGCAGCGTCTTGCGGCCCAGCTTGTCGATCAGCGATACACCCACAATGGCGAACAGGAAATTGGTGAAGCCGATGGCGATGGCCTGCTGGTCGCCAGAGACCGTGCTGAAGCCGGCCGCCGTGAAGATGCTGTTCAGGTAATAGAGGATGGCGTTGATTCCGGCCAGCTGGTTGAATGCGCCAATGGAGATAGCCAGAAACAGGGGATAGCGGTACTTCCACTGAAAGACGCGCTCGTGGGCAGAGGCGTGCTCCTGGTTGAGCGCTTCGCGGATGTCGGCCAGCTCGGCCTGCGGGTCGGGGTCGCCCATCAGCTTCAGCACTTCCAGCGCTTCGTCGATGCGGTTGCGCGAGGCGGACCAGCGCGGGCTGCGGGGAATGAAGAACAACAGCGCCAGGAACGCGATCGCCGGGAAGGCCGCTACGCCCACCTGCCAGCGCCACTCTGCCGCGCCCAGGTTGAGCAGCCGGATGCCGTAGTTCGAGATGTAAGCCACCAGGATGCCGAAGACCACGTTGAACTGAAAGGTGCCCACCAGCCGTCCGCGCCACTTGGCCGGGGCCAACTCGGCAATGTACACCGGGCCCAGCACGGACGACGCGCCGATGCCCAGGCCGCCGATGAGGCGGAAGACCAGAAACGCGGGCCAGTTCCAGGCCAGGCCGCAGCCAATGGCGGAGACGACATAGAGCAGAGCGGTAATACGCAGGGCCTCGCGCCCGCCCAGCTTTTGCCCGATGCTGCCGCCGCCCAGCGCTCCCACCACCGTGCCCACCAGGCCAACGCCCACCGTAAAGCCGGTTTGCTGCGGGCTCAGAACGTAAAGCTTGGTGAGCGCTTCAATGGCGCCGGCAATGACCACGGTGTCGAAGCCGAACAGCAGTCCGCCCAGGGCGCCGGTCAGTGTGGCCTTGATCAGGTTCAGGTTGGGTCGCATCGTTTCGTGTCCCTCGAAATCAGAATTCATCCTACACACCGCATCCGCAGGCGGTAAACCACCTGCGGTGGGGCGGACGTTCGCTGGTCGCTCGCAGGGGCTTTATGGGTTTTGCACCGAAATGACAAAACTGCGCGATGCAGGTTCTTAGACTACGTTCAGGGGAGGCTTTCGACTCCGCTGCCGCCAGTCGCGGGGTGAACTGGGGCCGATTCCGGCTGACAGCCATGGACCGGATCGCTTATCGTTGTGTGGTTCGTGCAGCAAGGATGCATCTCAACCCCGGGGAGGCAGGCCGCCATGGCGCAATTTCATCGCATATGCGCACTCGCACTGGCGCTGGCTGGCGCAGCGCGGGCGCAGCAGCCCGCACAGGCGCCGCCACCCACCGGAACCCACGCACCCACGCTGATTCCGCGCACCCATGAAGAGCGCGAGCGCACTTACCAGGCAGATCACCGCATCATCCTCAATGTTCTGGTCACGGATCGCTCGGGCAAGCCGGTGACCGGTCTCCGCCAGGATGACTTCACCGTGCTCGACAATGGCCGGCCGCGCAAGCTCGCCTCGTTTCGCGTCGTGGAGGGCAGCAAAGGCATCGCTCCGGTGCGTGTGATTCTTATGCTCGACGCAGTGAACAACAGCCCCAAGGACATCGCCGGCGACCGCAAGGGCATGGAAGATTTTTTGGCGCAAAGTCAGGCGCGGCTGGCTTATCCCATGTCGACCGGGATGATGACCGCGGCGGGGATCAAAGAGAGCCAGCCTTCGCGCGACCGCGACACTGTGCTCGCCGCATTGCGGCAGCTCACCCAAACCGTGCATCTGTTTGACTGCTCCGACCAAGGAGGCGGTTCGCAGCAGGTCTTTGCCACCTTCACCGTTCATGCCGGAAGCGCCATCTCCGAGGGAGAGCGTCCCGATGAGAAGGCCAGCTGCGAGAACCAGCGCTTCCAGCAGTCGGTTGCCGCGCTCAAGCAGTTCGTTGTGGAGCAGGAGAACGAGCAGGGCAGGGCGATCCTCATCTGGACCGGCCGTGGCTGGCCGCTGCTCGTGCGCCACGAGTTTGCCGATGATCCGCCGGCGCTCAAGCAGAACATGTTCGACAACCTGGCGCTGATCACGAACGCCATGCGCGAGGGTCAGGTGACGCTGGACATGGTCTTCTCGCCGGACCTGTTTCGCCGCGTCGAGCTGCGCACCGACCACGACAATGCATTCTTCAGTGGCGTGCCCACGGAAAACGAAATGACCGCCAGCAGCCTCGGTGTGCAGATGCTCGCCCACCAGAGCGGCGGCCTGATGCTGCTTAACGGCAAGGACCTGGCAGCGGAGATTGCCCGCTGCGTAGCCGATGCCCAGTGGTACTACGCGCTGTCGTTCGACTCGCCCCCGGCCGGCAGCCCCGGCGAGTTCCACTCGCTCGAAGTGATGACCGACGACCCGGCACTGACGGTGCGCACCAACACGGACTACTACTCGGAACCGTAGGGCCTGAAGGCACCATGCGCTCTTCCATGGGCTCAGCGGCTGCGTCAGGCCGGACGGCCCGCGCAGAGATCCCACCTTGGTAACCAGAGCCCCAACGCATTGGTGCACCCCTGCGTAATGGTGCCCGAATAGCCATGGCTTAACCCAAGAAAGAGCTATGGTTTAGCGTTCAAAACGCGGTTACCTTCAAATCACGCTTCTGGTGCGACAAGGCATGCGGCAGTACTTCGCAGACAGTCTGTGCGGGCTGCCACCCTTCGCTCCAAGAGAACAACGCGGGCCGCGCCAAAGGCGTGGAGATTCCTGACAAGCGTGTTGTGAAGATTGGCAGTGGGCGCAATCTGTGAGCCTGGGATCAACCTCCGCACGCAGGTACTTTTGAGGGGAGTTATGAAGAAGATCGGTTTTATCGTATTCGTATTGGCATCGGCCCTCGCAGTTGCGCCGGCTGCAAAGGCGAACTCATTTGGTTTCACCGTCAGCGGTACTGGATTTACGGGCGGCGGCGAGCTGACCGGCAACTCCCTGGGTGGCGGGTTGACCAACGTTACCGGCGGCGCTTTCACCATCAATGGCCAGAGCGCGACGATTGTTACGGACCCAACCCCAGGGCAGATGTCCTACACCGGCGGAGGCGCTGGCTATCAGTTTCAGTTTGACGACATCGTGAACGGCAACGGCGTGCCGGGGCTGGACGTCGGCGGGCTGTTGTTCGACTCCAATGGCACGCAGATCAACCTGTGGGAAGTGGGCGGCGTGTACTACTGGAATGAGTTTTCGAACGGCCAATGGGCGTTCTCCCCTTCAGTTGGCGCGGGCGGCCAGCAGATCGATGCTGTAATCACCCCGGAACCGTCGTCGCTGCTGCTGTTGGGCACCGGCTTGCTTCTGATATCCTTCTTGGTCTTCTGGAAGTCGGCGCAGCCGGCGAGCGCTCCTTCGCTGTCCAACGCGGCTTAAGAGCGGTTCGAATCTGCTGTCGGATTCGGGAATGGTGAGAGGGGTCTCTTCTTCTGGAAGAGGCCCCTCTTTGCTGCGTCCGAAAGTTCACGGCGAATTGCGGACCTGGCCTACTGCTCCACGGGCTCTGTCACCGGAAAGACCGCCAGCACCCGGCATCGGTGCTTGCCGGCCGCGCTGCCCATCAGCGCCATGTCGCTTTCCACATAGGCGCAATCGCCAGCTTCCAGCAGCTCGTGCAGGCCGCCCGATACCAGTTGCAGTTTGCCCTCCAGCACATAGACCAGCCCGCTGCTCTGCTGCATGCATTCCAGAAAGGATGCCGAACCGGTGGGAGCAAGTTCGACCATCTGCGCCACCAGGCGTGGCGGGCGGCGATGGGCGCGGCTGCTCTTGTCCCCATGCTGTGGATCTTTGGCGAGGTGCGCGCCCGTTGCATGGCTCTTCACGGGCGCCGCTTCTCCCACCGCATTCAAAGGCATTACCTTGATCTGTTCCATGCCCCGCTCCTGGCCCTGCAGGTGAGCCTTGCGCGTGATGGAAAGCGTGTGTCGCGTGGGCTCCCGGAAGAAGTGGCTCATGCCCACTCCGTAGACCCGGCTAATGGTGGCCAGCGTGGGCAGCGTGGGGATCATACGGTCGGTCTCGAGCTTGGAAAGCAGCGCCGTCGAGAGGCCCGTTTCGGCTGCCAGCCGCGCCAGGGTGAGCCGCTTTTGCGTGCGCAGCGCGCGGAGTTTGAGTCCGATCGAGTAGGGTTCCAGCGACCACTGAGCGTAAGAAACTGTCTTGGCCATCGAAAATCTTCCTTTGGGCCCGGGGGCCTCAACGATCATTTTCCCAGCCGGCGAGCCGCAAATTTTTGAAAGATTTCTGAAGGTTTTCCCCGCCGCCCGTCACAACTTTCTGCCGGGCCAGGAGTTACCATGAAGAAGGACCCCTAAACCGCGGCCGTATTGTGCCCGCCTATCCAGCATTTGATTCTTCTTACCAGGAGCTCTGACCCTCCCATGCGTGAACGATCCCCCCTGCGCTTTGCCATTTGCGTTGTTCTGTTTATGGTTGTTGCGCTGGCCTCGGCGGCGCGCCTGCGCGCCGATACCGTGGTGCTGAAGAACGGCGACCGGCTCACCGGAACCGCCGTCAAGCTGGAGGGCGGCAAGCTGACTTTCAAGACCGCCTATGCCGACCCCATCGCCATTGCCTGGGACCAGGTGGCCAGCCTGTCGACCAGCCAGCCGCTGGTGTTGCCCACCCCAAAGGGGAAACTCGCCGTCACCGGCATCGAGCGCTCCCATGCGGGGCTGCTGGTGACCGCGATCTCCGGTTCTTCCACGCTGGACCCCGCCCACGTGACGGTGCTGCGCACTGCCGCCGACCAGCAGGCTTATGAGGCTTCTCTGCGCCCCGGTTGGGGCCATGCCTGGACCGGTGCGGCCAACGTGAGCCTCGCCCTGGCCAAGGGCAACTCCAATACGGCCACCTTCGGCGCCGGCTTGACAGCCGCCCGCACCACGCGCACCGACAAGACCGCGCTTTACTTCAACACCCTTTACAGCGAGAACGCCAACGCCACGCCCTCCACAAGCGCCAACTCAACCGGCGGCGGACTGCGCTACGATCACAACGTGAATCCCCGGCTCTTCGTCTTCGGCTCCGGAGACTTCCTGAACAACGCGCTGCAGGACCTCGACCTGCGCTCGATCGTCGGAGGCGGCCTTGGCTGGCACGCCAGCAAGACGCCCAAACAGAGCTTCGACGTGATGGGCGGGCTGGTGTGGACCCACGAAAACTACGCAGCCTTCTATGCCCCCAACCCCACGCCGCCTCCGACCGAGACGCTGACCCCGGCAACGGTCAACAGCTTCGCCGCGCTGGACATCGGCGAACAGTACACGCGCAAGATTGGGACCGCGAGCCTGTTTACCGAGCAGGCCTACCTCTACCCCGACCTGAGCACCTTGAACAATTTCCAGCTGACCCTGAACTCAAGCTTCAGCACCAAGTTGGGCAAGATGTTCAACTGGGTGACCACCTTCACCGACAACTACACGTCGTTCCCGCCGGTGGGAACCTTGGATAACGACGTTGTGCTGACCACGGGCCTGGGCGTCACCCTCACCCGGCGCTAGTACTACAGTTGTAGATAGTGATAATCTTGAGTTGCTCTTGAGTTGCTCTTGAGTTGCTCTGGGTTGCGACTCTCCGGCGTTAGTGATGGAGAAGCGACTATCGGGTTGGAAGCGTGAGTTGTTGCGGGCGCATTGCCTGATTGCCGATTTGTTTGTACGTTCAGAGCCACGTGCGCGCAGTCTTGCATATCTACAAGGTTTGTTGAGCGGCTGCGAGCGTAAGAACGGCTGGCAGTTGGCTGAGTGGATGCAGGAAGCGGC